>Ga0207064_1028_pt1 | contig 26245 bp, 18 predicted proteins | sample Alteio_BWMinCont_26_FD_153488 | JGI IMG/M metagenome (GOLD analysis project Ga0207064, IMG submission 153488) | Enriched cells from forest soil in Barre Woods Harvard Forest LTER site, Petersham, Massachusetts, United States -... | ecosystem: Environmental > Terrestrial > Soil > Temperate forest >...
ATTTTAATTTTTTGAAAGATTGTGTCGTCACTCTAATAACCCGCCATCAATTGATATGTCCGTCAGTAAAGCATGGGCTTATTTCCGGCGGTCTGCTTTTGGTAAAAAGCCTGTGATCTGCGGCCACAAGCTTTTTGATCTGATTATTTATCTAACTTAGGGCTTTATTTACAAATCATCAGCCATGATAAAATCAATTTCCTTCTCCGTATTTTTTTGCCTCGTAATATTTTTTGCTAATGCACAAACATTAACCATGCCACCCGAAATCATGCAGGCCTACGCAAAAGGCACGCGTTCATTGAGTGGAAAGCCAGGGAAAAAATATTGGGAGAATCACGGACGCTATGACATTTCGGTAGCGATAGCCCCGCCTGACAGAACGATTAGAGGAGTTGAAGCAATAACCTATTTCAATAACAGCCCGGATACATTGCGCAGTTTGAACATGAAATTGATAGTGAACGTTCACAGTGCCGGCGGCAGGGGCGGTGCAGGTGCCAACCCGGATGCAGCCATAAAAATTGATAACATACAGATAAACGGCGCTAAGGTCGACTGGGACAATAACACAGCGATAACCACCAATCAAATGGTCGATCTGAAATCGCCGCTAATGCCCCATGATTCCATAAAACTCAATATTACCTGGCATTATTTATTGTCCAAAGGGCGCGGGCGCGAGGGTGTATTGGATTCTACCACCTTTTACCTGGCTTATTTTTATCCCAGGGTAGCCGTCTACGATGATTATAAAGGATGGGATACACAACCGCATACCGGTTCGCTGGAGTTTTATAACGATTTTAACGATTATACACTAAAGGTTACAGTGCCGAAAAACTATATAGTCTGGGCTACAGGAACATTGCAAAACCCAACCGCCGTTCTACAGCCGGATTTCGCTAAAAAACTTCAGGAATCCATGACCAGCGATTCAACTGTACACATCGCAACCGCGCTGGATTTGGTCAATAAAAATATCACCGCACAAAATGCAACCAACACCTGGGTTTGGACATCGACCAATATTACCGATGTGGCGTTGGCGGTAAGCGACCACTATGATTGGGACGCAGCCAGCGTTGTGGTAGACGACAAAGCACAGCGCCGTGTTAGCGTGCAGGCAGCTTTCGCCGATGCATCGCAGGATTTTCACCACTATGTGCAATTTGCGCGTAACTCTTTGGACTGGTTCTCGCACAATTTTCCCGGGGTACCATACCCGTTCCCCAAAACCACATCAGTGCAGGGATTCGCCGACATGGAATACCCGATGATGGTGAACGATAGCCATGAGACTGACCTTGTTTTCGCCGAACTGGTGCAGGATCATGAAATTGCGCATACGTATTTCCCGTTTTACATGGGCACCAATGAAAGCCGTTATGCGTTTATGGATGAGGGCTGGGCAACAACGTTCGAACTGCTGATCGGGACGGCAGAAAGGGGCAAAAAATCCGCGGACGATTTTTATAAAAGATTTCGTGTTACCCGTTGGATAAACGGGCCGCACGAAAAGGAGATGCCGATCATCACCCCATCGCCCGACGTGACCTTCGGCGCAGGTAACAATGCTTACGGCAAGCCGTCATTAAGTTACCTGGCGTTAAAAGATATGCTCGGTGACGACCTGTTTAAAAAAGCCCTGCACACGTACATGGACAACTGGAACGGCAAACACCCAATACCCTGGGATTATTTTTACTCTATGAAGAGAGGATCGGGCAAAAACCTGGATTGGTTCTTTTATAACTGGTTTTTCACAAACTCTTATATCGATCTTGACCTTGAGAAAGCGGATAAAACATCTGGCGGCTACGCTCTATCAATAAAAAATATAGGCGGCTTTGCCGTTCCGTTTGATGTGAATGTAACCTACACTGACGGTACAACGGAGGCGTTTCATCAGACACCGATAGTTTGGGAGCGTGATCAGAAGAATATTTCGGTGAATATCAAAACTTCAAAAGATGTGAAGTCCATCACACTGGATGGGGGCATATTTATGGATGCGAATGTAAAGGATAATACATGGACAGCCAATTAAATGCTATGGTTCTCAACAATAAAAAAGCCGAAGGGCACCTTCGGCTTTAACTGTGAATAAGGGGTTATAATATCTTTTTTACAGCTTAACAAAAGTTCCGCGGCCTACCAGGGTGTTGTTTTTGTCCGTTACCTGCACAATGTATGAACCCGGCAGAAGATCGCCCACATTGGTTTGCCAGCTTTGCAGCGTACTGGTCCCGCTTTTCATAACCAAACCGGTCGCGTTTACGATTTTTATATTGTAAAGCGTATTGGATGTATTAGCGAACGCTAAAATATTCAGGTTCAATGCGCCCTTGGTAGGGTTAGGATAAACCGAAATATTGTTGGTGACCGATGCGCCGTTATTGGAATACATCACCGTAACTACGTTAGAATAGGTAATGGCGCCATTTAGGTCCTGGATCATCAAGCGGTACATATTGGCGCCGCTTACCGGCGACCTATCTAAATATTCATAGTTGCCCATGCCCGAAGCCTGGACACCGCCCAATACAGTAAAGGTGTTACCGCCATCGGTACTCCTCTCAACAGTAAAGGTGGTATAGTTCTGCTCATTTTCAGTCAGCCAAGATACCTGCGAGCCGTTCGTTACTTTTTGTGCTGTAAAATTTAACAGATGTACCGCCAAGGCTTTGCTCTGACGAAGAAGAATGCTGAAACGATTGTTACCAAAACTTGAGGTGTCAGACAAATCGATATTGAATGCGTAGGTTGAGTTGTTTCTTATGTCCAGGGAATCCTTCTTGTACCTGTCCATCAGCCAAATTTCATAAATTTGAGGAATTGCGTTCAGCTCAGTTCTTTTAAATGTGTATAAGCCGCTCTTGTTTCCCGTTACGTGCAATTTTATTTCCTGCTGAGGTTCCTTTGGAAGCGGCATACTGTTAATAGACAGCTGAATATTGTCATCCGAGAAACTTGCAAGGCCTTCTGAAGCGCCTATGCCCGGTATATATTTGGCATCCTCGTTTGGATCGTAGGTTTTTGAAGCATTTGAATTAAATAAGACAACGATATCGTCATAGCTTATTGAATCTGTGGCAAGTTTTAACCGCAGGTCCTGCAAAACAGCATCCTGGACTGGGTTGCCCATTAATAAGTTTGCTCCCGTCATTTGTGCAGCTGCCGGAACGGCGCCTGTGCCGGCCACGCCATTATTATTTAATACAGCTTTAGCGTATTCGTCAATTGTTAAACTTGGACTTGCCGCAGTTGCCTGTACAATAAAGCCCTGCCCGCTGGCGATGTATCTGGATGCATTACCAGTAGAGGTGCCTGTTGTGGCAGAAGTGGCCAAATAAGTATCATATTGGTAAGTTACCGGGTTAAATACCCATATGGTAGGGGCAACATTGGTACGTACAATACCCGTTGCTCCTGAATAAGCCGTTCCCCAGTCGAGTGCGCAGGGATATGGGTTACCAACCATATTAAATCCGCGCACGGCTGAATTAGTACCCGCCCCCGAGCCTGTGTAAGCAATATCGCTCGAAGCAGGTGTATACCAGTCTTTAAAAGTATACGGGCCTACGTTCATGTTACCGGTTGACGTGAGTGTCACATTTTCAGGAGCGATATACGGATAGACGGTTCTTGTAGCCCAATTGGTAGCTGCACCCCTGAAAAAGAATAATACGCCGGTACCCACAGGCAAACTATAAGTCCCGCCGTCGCTTGCTGTAATGGTACCACCGGTCGTTGAGTTGGTAATATTGGTAATTCCCAAAAAGTTTCCGCTTACATAGGATGAATTGCTTGGTGTATAGGATTCATTATACAAATAGATAGATGGATTTCCGGCGCTGGTGCTTCCGCCCGTACAACCGGTTATGAACGTGTTGGTAGCGCTGTTTGCAGCGGTTGTCTGGCCGGCTGTCGCCCCTACTATGTAATTTAGTCCAAAAACATAGTTACCATTGACTGTTGTGCCGGTATTTACGCAAGATGATATGATGCGATAGCTTCGCTCCACATAGCGCCCGCCCGAATACGTGTTCCCGCCCTGGAAATATCTCTGAACAGTAAATGTTCCCGTGAAGGCGTTATTCTTGCCTTGCGGTATTTCGCCGATACTTGCTGAACCTGTGGCGTCCGATTGCAGTGTAAATGTACCGCCGCTTTGGTTGTTCATGATCACATATTGCGCATTATCGTTATAATAATATAACAGCGAAGTCGGGCCTAAATAAAACTGCCCTGAATTATCTATTGAGCCATAATCATCCACCTCGATATTGCAGTTTGAACCCGATATTCCCGCGTAAAAAGTGCCTGCATTGGTTAGGGCATGCGTGGTATTGCTACCTCCCTGGAGATATATGGTAGCATTCCCCTTTGCGGTGAAGGTACCAGAGTTATAAATAAAGGATCCATTTGCATCTATTTGGAATAGGCCGGTACCCGACAGGTTGAACGTACCATAATTGGCAAAAATGGCGCTGCTGAACTCCAGCTTAGTTGAAGTGGACGCGCCAGCAAAGGTTACGTTAGCAGCGGTTACGCCTGAATTGACATTGAACCCGTTGTTTATTGTCAGATTAACGCCCGAATTAATAGTAATGGTATTGTTTCCGGTAAATGTCGCGGTATTTACTGAAGTGCTTGAAGTCACTGTTGGTGCGTTTGCAGTTGCAGGAATACTCACGTTATCCGTGCTTCCCGGTAAGCCGTTGGGGCTCCAATTGGTGGTGGTACTCCAAGTAGTATTTGTCGTTCCGGTCCACACATAGCTAAACCCTGCTACAACCCCATTGTAAACCACGTAAGTAATACTATAATTGCTGGATATGTACCCATTTGCTCCGGCAGCCGCCGATGGCGTAACGGTATATGCTGACCCGGCTGTTTGTGATGTTGTCGGGTTTGGCGTTAGGGTTACACTGGTTATTGTTTCACCGCTTACGGTACCGTAATAAATAAAGTTTGTGGTACTTCCTGTAACAACCGGCGAGGTGAACCCAGTAACCTTAAGAGGGCCGGTGGCCGTTATGGTTAAAGAGGCTTGTGTAATGTTAGCTGTCAGTCCCGAAGGCTGCGTTAAAGTATAGTTACCCGCGTCTGTTCCGCTTATGCTGTATGCAGTTACGGTAACGGCAATACCGTTAGCTACATTTTTGCTTGCGAAAGTTGCCGTTCCTGATCCGCCGAGAGTTACAACATCACCGGCGATCACGCCGCTTAAGGCACCTGACCCTGATAAAGAACCTGTTGTCGTCCCGTCATATACCTTGTTGTCTGCCGTTATACCTGTTATTGTTAAAGTTTTTGCCGTGATATTGGCCGTTAAACCGACAGGCTCTGTTAAAGTATAGTTGCCCGCGTTTGCACCACTTAAGGTGCAGGTTGCTGTAACGGCCAAACCAATGCCAACATTTTTGCTTGGGAAAGTTCCCGTACCGTTCAGTGTCACAACGTCCCCAGCTATTACACCGCTAAGCGTTCCGGTGATGGTAGCGGCCGTAGTGGCATCGTAAACTTTATTGCTTGCTGCCGGACCTGTAAGGGTTAATGTTTTTGCAGTAATATTAGCAGTCAAACCGGTTGGCTGTGTCAGCGTATAGTTACCAGAACTTGCACCGCCGATGGTATAGCCGGTTACTGTTATAGCAATGCCGACACCAACGTTAGCGCTTGCAAAATTTGATGTTGGCGCACCACCCAGGGTTACCACATCGGCGCCGATAACACCGCTTAAAGTTGCTGTGCCAGATAACGTTGCTGTAGTCGTCCTGTCGTATACTTTATTATTGGCGGTTAAGCCGGTAATAGTTAAAGTCGCTTTTGTAATATTGGCGGTTAAGCCCACAGGCTGTGTTAAAGTATAATCACCCGCGTTTGCACCGCCTAAGGTGCTGGTTGATGTTACGGCTATCCCGACACCAACATTTACACTGGCAAAAGTTCCTGTTCCGTTTAGGGTCACTACATCGCCTCCGATAACGCCGCTAAGTGTACCGGTGATGGTAGCCGAATTGGTTCCGTCATACACCTTGTTGCTTGCTGCCGGAGTAGTTACCGTTAAAGTTTTAGGTGTAATATTAGCTGTTATGCCAGGCTGGGTCAAGATGTAATTGCCTGCATTTGCCCCCGTTAAAGCAAGTGTCACAACAACGCCGTTGGCGACATCTTTGCTTGCAAAAGTCCCTGTAGTGCTTACTGATACCACGTCGGGTGCAATCACGCCGGTAAGTACTCCCCCGCTAACCGTAGCCGTTGTAGTTCCGTCATAAACCTTGTTACTTGCAGTGGCCCCGGTTTCTGTCAATGTCTTCGCCGTAATATTAGCTGTCAAACCGGTTGGCTGTGTCAGCGTATAGTTACCGGAACTTGCCCCGCCGATGGTATATCCGGTTACAGTTACAGCAATTCCGTTAGCGACATTGACGCTTGCGAAATTGGACGTTGGCGCACCACCCAGGGTTACAACATCCGCACCGATAACACCGCTTAAAGTAGCTGTTCCCGATAAGGTTGCCGTGGTGGTCCTGTCGTACACTTTATTATTGGCTGTTAAGCCGGTAATGGTCAAAGCCTTTGCTGTGATATTGGCGGTTAAGCCAACAGGTTGTGTTAAAGTATAATTGCCTGCGTTTGCACCGCCCAAAGTACTGGTCGATGTAACTGCTATACCGTTCGCAACATTTACACTGGCAAAAGTGCCTGTACCGTTCAGCGTTACCACATCGGCGCCTACTATACCACTAAGCGTACCGGTAATGGTAGCCGCGTTGGTTCCGTCGTATACTTTGTTGCTTGCGGCCGGAGTAGTTACCGTTAACGCTTTTGCAGTAATATTGGCCGTTAGACCGCCAGGCTGGGCTAATGTATAATTGCCCGCGTTTGCACCGGCTAAGGCAAGTGTTACGGTTATACCGTTTGCCACCGATGAACTTGCAAAAGTGCCCGTCGTGCTTACGGATACCACATCGGGCGCGATCACACCGGTAAGCACCCCTCCGCTAACCGTAGCCGTTGTGGTTCCGTCATAAACCTTATTACTTGCAGTGGCTCCGGCTTCCGTCAATGTTTTCGCCGTAATATTCGCTGTCAAACCCGCAGGTTGCGTTAGTGTATAGTTGCCCGCGTTGGCACCGCCTATGGTATATCCCGTTACAGTTACGGCAATGCCGTTAGCAACGTTGACGCTCGCAAAATTGGATGTCGGCGCGCCACCAAGGGTTACCACATCGGCACCGATCACACCGTTTAAACTAGCTGTTCCGGATAATGTGGCCGTGGTTGTCCTGTCGTACACTTTATTATTGGCTGTTAGACCGGTGATAGTCAACGTTGCCTTTGATACCACCAATGTGAGGCCAGAACTGGCATAAGGCCCACCGCCGGCATTGTTATCAGTAATTGTGATGGTAAATCCGTATGATCCGGGCGGCGTCGAATTTGACGTTGTTACAGTGAAGATGATGGTGGAACCACTAGTACCACTTGGCGTAAATGATGGGTTGTTTGTGGTGCCACTAGTGACAGATTCTGTACCTGAAGTGAAAGCCCAGGTAACCCCTGTTGGTGTACCACCGGCCCAGGTGAGGTTTATATTATCAGCTGTTGGCGCAGCAGCACCTGCCTCTGTGAGTGTCATGGTATACGAAACACAGCTGCATCCGGTACCATAGGTGGCCGTTCCTGTCTGGGTGCCATAAGCTACAGCTGTAACACGTTTATTCGCAAATGCCGAAGTTACCAGGCACATATTAACTGCAAGGACGATCAATACGCGGCCAATCGCCTTCAAAGAAATTCTTTTGAACGAAAAAATGGGAATAAGAGCAGAAAATAAACTCCTTTTCATTATCAGGGGCTAAATAATAGAAAAATTTGTTTTTTGCAGCATTCTATACTTGGTGCAAGTCTTTAGACCTTTCTATATTTTTAGGCAATTTATTGCTTAATAGTTGATTTTACCTACCCATAACTAATAATCCCCTTGCTTATTAGGTAAAATGCTATGCTTCAATAAATTGCGAAAGGCCTTAAACACTTTTTATACGATAGTTTTATGTGAATGTTTCAACATATAAGGCCTTGGCTACAGTAAAAGTGCTGAAATAGTGATAGTTAGCTTGTAAATGTTCAGGGAATTCAAATTACATCATGGTGATAATCAGGCGTGTTTGCCGGGTAATTCAAGCCGCCACGTGTGCGTTGGGGTTATTATTTATTTGATTAAAAGAATTAACCGGATATCTATATTGATTGGCATGCCGCGGAAACGGCATCAACTTTGGCAGGTTGTTTATATGATAAAGCTGCGTTTTATACTGAATAAGTAGCAGTAAATGCCTGTTTTGTCAGCTATTTTCAATAATTCTTTGTAATTTTCCTGTTATAAAAAACTTATGTTAAATTTATCCCAATGTTAAGAAAGGATTAAGTTTAATTCATTTTAATATCAAAGCCAAACGTCGTTTGTACATTTGACATCGAAAGGGACCTAAAAATATATAACTCCTATGGTTCAATTGAGGAAAAGGATACTGTTTATTACGGGTTCTATTAACCAGACTACGCAGATGCATCGGATAGCTGAGCAACTGCCCGAATACGATTGCTGGTTCAGCCAGATATTTACCGATTCGCCGTTCATCAAATCGATCATTAAGCATACTTCGCTGGTCGATGGTACGGTGCTTGCGGGTCAGTTTAAGGCTCGGTCTGAAGAATATTTATACAAACACGGTCTGAAAACGGATTACCGGGCGCAAAAAAATAATTATGACCTGGTAGTATATTGTTCGGACCTGATCATTGCGGACAGCCTGCGTAAATACAAAACCATTTGGGTACAGGAGGGCATGATAGATAGGTACAGAACGTTAAGTGCTATAGTGAAAAAATTGGGGCTGCCCGCTTATTTAAGTTTTGATACCTCGTTAAACGGATCAAGTAATACATGTGATATTTATTGCGCCGCTTCTGAAGGATATAAGAACTATTTCACTAAACTGGGGACGGATCGGGATAGGGTAATTGTGACTGGTATGCCTAATTACGACAATTGCAACCAATACCTTGACAACGATTTTCCGTTTCGCGATTATGTAATGGTTGCAACCAGCGATATGCGCGAAACTTACCGCAAAGAAGACCGTCCGGTCTTTATTAAGGAGGCCGTAAAAATCGCGGCCGGACGGCCCATGCTGTTCAAACTGCATCCAAATGAAAAATTTGACCGGGCCGAAGCCGAAATTAAAAAATATGCGCCTGCGGGCACACTGATCTACCAGGGCGGGAGCACAGATCACATGATTGCCAATTGCTCGGAATTGATCACACAGTATTCTACTGTGGTGTATACCGGCCTGGCATTAGGTAAAAAAGTACATTCCTATTTCGACGTTGATGAGTTGAAAAGACTCGCGCCCTTGCAAAACGGGGGGACGTCTGCAAAAAATATCGCAAATATTTGCCGCGCATACGTGGAGTTTGAAGGGAACCGCGCTGCCTTCTTAAAACAGTTTGCCTACCAGCCTGAAAAGATAGCCCGGATGGAAGAAGAATATGCCTGATCTGATCTTATGGCAGATAAAATACTAATCGTTGTACAGGCCCGTATGTCGTCGAGCCGCTTGCCCGGCAAAGTAATACTCCCTATTCTTGGCGAAAGCCTCCTTTACCGCATGATGGAGCGCTTAAAGATGATCAGGTACCAGGCTTGTTTTGTGATAGCTATTCCCGATGAAAAGCAGGAAGATATCCTGGAACAGGAAGCCGCTAAGATCGGTGTTTCGTGTTACAGGGGAAGCCGGGATAATCTTCTCGACAGGCATTACCAGGCTGCTAAATTATATAATGCGGATATCGTCTTAAAGATTCCTTCTGACTGCCCGCTGATCGATCCCCGGATAATTGACCAGGTGCTCGATTTCTATTTTGCCGGCCAGGGGAAATACGATTATGTGAGCAACCTGCATCCGGCCACTTTTCCTGATGGAAATGATGTGGAAATAATGACGATACAATGCCTGGAAAGAACCTGGAAGGAGGCTGCAAGGCAGCTGGAGCTGGAGCACACCACGCCTTATATCTGGGAAAATCAGGATAAGTTCAGCATTGGAAACGTAGTTTGGGATACCGGAAATGACTATTCGATGACGCACCGCTTCACTATCGATTATTTGCCTGATTACGAATTTATTAAAGCAGTTTTTGAAGAGTTGTACCCAAAAAAACCAGACTTTTCTTGCGACGATATACTGGAACTTTTGGAAAAAAGACCCGACATTTACCAGATCAACGCGGCGTACTCAGGCGTGAACTGGTACCGCAATCATTTGGACGAACTAAAAACGATATCGCCTGAACAAACCAGGATAGTTGCAGGCTGATCCGCTATCAAACCATGAAAGCTAATGACTGAGACTAAAACCATAGATAAGCAAAAGTTACAGGCAACGGCGCTGAAAGTACGCGAACATATTGTCCGCATGGCAACCAATGGCGGTTGTTTTGTGGGAGCATCGCTCTCGGCTGCCGACCTGATCTTATACCTTTATTCCGAATGGCTCAATATAAGCAAGGATAATTTAGATGACCCAAGCCGCGATTATCTTTTCCTGTCGAAGGGTCACGATGTGCCCGCGCTTTACGGAACTTTTGCAGAATTAGGCCTGATGGATAAGGGGCGTTTGAAGAACCATTTATCCATCGACGACCACATATACTGGCATCCCAATACCAAAATTCCGGGTATCGAGTTTCACTCAGGATCGCTGGGTCATTTGCCATCTGTGGCGGTAGGCGTAGCAATGGATATTAAAATACGGGGCGGAAAAAACCGCGTGGTCTGTATTTTGGGCGATGGGGAGCTCAACGAAGGCACCTGCTGGGAGGCGATGCTGGTGGCAAATGCTTATAAGCTGGACAATTTGATCTTTGTGGTTGATCGCAATCAGTTCCAGGCGAATATGCCAACCGAAGAACTTATCCCGCTGGAGCCGCTGCATGATAAGTTTACCGCATTTGGCGCCGCTGTGAAGCGCATCGACGGGCATGATTTTGACGCTTTACACGAAGCGTTTTCAGCCTATCCGTTTCAGCAGGGTAAGGTCAATGTGGTCATTGCCGATACCGTGCGCGGGAAGGGATTGCCGAGCATTGAGCGCCGCGCCGACCGCTGGTTTTGTAATTTTTCAGCGCCGGAAATCGAGAGTTTGCTGAAAGAATTGCATGGGGAGCACCAAACAGAATTAACATCGGAAACTTTAGTGGTAAGATAATATGACCTACGAAGAATTATTGACCAGGGAGGCATTGGCAGACGAACGTTTCATTGTGATGACGGCCGAGAATCGCGCCCTGGTACGCAATATATACGCCCATTTGGGCAATCGCTTTATTGATACCGGAATTACCGAACAAACGATGATCGGCGCTGCTGCCGGACTGGCTTTGAGAGGAAGGATACCCGTTGTGCATGCGCTCGCGTCGTTCCTTACCATGCGGGCATTTGAATTTGTGCGCACCGATGCAGGCATTCCGAATTTACCCTTAAAATTGAGCAGTTTTATTCCCGGGTTTCTGTCGGACGGCAACGGCCCAACGCACCAGGCCATCGAAGATATCGCACTGATGCGCGGCATTCCGAATATGACGGTATTCGCCCCTGCTGACGAAGACGATCTTATAAAAATGCTGCCGGAGATCTGGAAATATCCCGCGGCTTCGTACGTTCGCATCAATACACGCAAAACAGACTATGAACATACGCCATTTGAATGGGGCAAGGCTGAAATAATAAACAAAGGAAGTGACGTTACGATATTAACCTATGGCTTGCTTTTCGAACAAACTTTGGAGGCTGTTAAAATACTAAAAGATGAAGGTCTTTCCGTTGGTTTGATCAACATGCGCAGTCTGAAACCTGTTGATGAACAGGCTATTTTGGAAGCGGCCAAAAGCAATTTGCTGGTTACCGTTGAAGATCATTTTTTTACCGGCGGTCTGTACAGCATTGTTGCCGAAACCTTGCTGAAGCATCAAACCAGCGCTCATGTGCTGCCGTTCGCATTGAACGAAAAATGGTTCAAGCCCTCGCTTCTTCCAAATGTATTGCAGCATGAAGGCTTTACCGGCAAACAAATCGCTGAAAAAATACTGGGCTATGCGACCAAAGCGGTCCAGTCTAAAATTGCCGCGCAGGAATTTTCTGAATAATGATTAAAGAATAACGATATGCCAAACACCGTAAAATTTAATGAGAACTACCCTGATATCACCCAGTCAGATGAGTGGTACGCACGTGCGCTGAAAGTACAGAAACCTGTTACGCAAACCCTCGCCAAAGGTCCGGGACAATTTACCAAAGGAGTTGCGCCTAAATACCTGCAGCGCGGCAAGGGGTCGCACGTATGGGATGTGGACGGCAACGAGTATATCGATTTTAACGCCGCCATAGGCCCACTTTCATTGGGCTATTGTTACCCGGCGGTAGACGAAGCCATCAAAAAACAATTGGAAAGCGGCATCACTTTTTCGCTGATGCACCCGCTTGAGGTAGAAGTAGCCGAATTGTTTCAGCAGATCATACCCAACGCTGAGGCTGTAAAAATATCCAAAACCGGTGCCGATGTTTGCTCTGCAGCCATTCGCGTGGCACGCGCATTCACCGGCCGCGATAGGGTATTTTGCTGCGGTTATCATGGCTGGCACGATTGGTATATAGGCATTACCAGTCGTAATGCCGGCATTCCCGAGGTTATTCAAAACATGACCTATACTTTCGAATACAACGATATTAATTCGATCAAAGCAGCGCTGGACGAAAGCGTAGCGGCGCTAATACTTGAGCCGTTCATCTTTGAAGCGCCGAAGCCTGGTTTTCTGAAAGAACTGGCGGAAGTGTGCAAAGCCAATGGTACGCTATTGATCTTCGACGAAATGTGGACAGGTTTCCGTATAGCTCTCGGTGGGGCGCAGGAATATTTTGATGTAAAACCCGACCTGGCAGTATATTCCAAAGCTTGCGCCAATGGTATGCCGATCGCTTTATTGACAGGCCGTGCCGATGTGATGGAATTGTTCAACTCGCAGGTATTCAGTTATACCACTTTTGGCGGCGAGGCATTGTCACTTGCCGCATGTATTGCTACTATTAATGAACTGCGCGATAAGAACGTACCGAAATACCTGGACGAGAAGGGTGCTTTATTGAAGGATGGTTACAACCAGATCGCTATAGAAAGCGGCATGGATATTTATACCCGTTGCATAGGCTATAACTGCCGCTCGATGGTGACTTTTACGCCTGAAGCCGGCAACGGACTTGAGGTAAAGGCCCTGATGCAGCAGGAAATGATCAAACGCGGCGTGCTGTGGGCAGGCTTCCATAATATGTGCTACAGCCATAGCGATGAGGATATCGCCTATACGCTGTCGGCTTACAGGGATGTGATGCCAATTATGAAGGAGGCTATCGCCAGCGGTAATGTGAAACAATATTTGAAAGGCGAAGTGCTGGAGGCTGTATTCCGCAAGGTGAACAATTATAATATCAAACCCAAAACAGCCTGATGGAACTGTTTTCGTTAAAGAATAAAACGGCTATAGTTACCGGCGCGGCGGGGTTGATCGGCAAAAAACACTGCGAAGCATTGGTGGAAGCAGGAGCGAATGTAGTGGTTGCCGATATGAATGAAGAAGCGTGCAATGCCTTTGCCGCGACGTTGGGTGATAAGCATTTGGGCATCGCGCTGGATGTGACCGATGAGAATTCACTGAAAGCGGCAAGGGATAAAATATTGGCCAAATACGGCACAATAGACGTTCTTGTAAATAATGCGGCGATAAACGATATGTTCGAAAACCCGGGGTTGGCTAAAGAGCTTTCGGCGTTTGAGAATTACCCGCTCGATTCATTCCGCAAGTCGCTGGATGTGAACGTGACGGGTGTTTTCCTGGCATCGCAGGTATTTGGAACGGTTATGGCCGAGAATGGCAGCGGAAGCATTATTAATTTGGCATCGACCTATGGTATGGTTGGGCCGGATCAGAGTATATACCGGGATAAAGAAGGCAACCAAACATTCTTTAAATCGGCGGTATACCCGGTGACCAAAGGTGCGGTAATCAATTTCACGCGCTTTTTGGCGGCTTACTGGGGTAATAAAGGTGTTAGGGTAAATACACTGTCGCCCGGAGGCGTTGAGAACAGCCAGGACGATTATTTTATAAAGAATTATTCATCCAAAACATTGCTTGGCCGCATGGCCAAAGCTTCCGATTACCAGGGGGCATTAATATTTTTAGCGAGCGATGCTTCGGCCTATATGACAGGCGCAAACCTGGTAGTGGACGGCGGATGGACAGCAATTTGAACCAAAATTTGAGAGATATGAAAACACAGTTATTACAAAAATTATCGGGGATTAAATTAGTGCTCACTGATTGCGACGGTGTACTAACTGACGCGGGTGTTTATTATGGCGAATCGGGCGAGCAGCTCAAGAAATTCAATATCCGCGATGGTATGGCGGTAGAGCGTATGCGTAACCTGGCGAACGTGGATACGGGTATTATTACCGGAGAACTGTCACCTTCGGTAACAAAAAGGGCCGAAAAACTTAAGATCACCGAATTACACCTGGGTGCAAAAGATAAACCAGCGGTGTTAAAAGGGATACTTGAACGCCTGAAATTGGATGCATCTGAAGTGGCTTATATTGGCGATGACAGCAACGATATGCAGATCATGGGAATGGTTGGCTTTACCGCTGCCCCTTCCGATGCACTCCCTTTTGTGAAGGCAGAAGTTAATTATGTGTGCGAAGCTAAAGGCGGGGAAGGTGCTTTCAGGGAATTGGCGGAGTTGATCATCGAGTCAAGGTTAAACGGTTCGATAGAGCTGAGCAATGTAGGAGTTTCTGTCAAGGAGATCGTATCGCAAAGCGCGCCTAACCCAAAGATGATCGAAAAGACATATAAACTCAGCTCCGGTAAACGCATAGGTCCGGGCGAGCAATGTTATATCATTGCCGAAATAGGCATTAACCATAACGGATCACTGGAGATCGCCAAAAAACTGATCGATGAAGCTGTTGTAGCCAAAGCCAGTGCGGTAAAGTTCCAGAAACGCACCCCCGAAATTTGCGTGCCTAAGGATCAATGGGAAGTGATGCGTGATACTCCATGGGGACGGATGTCCTATATCGACTATAAACGCAAAACCGAATTCGGCGTGGAGGAATATGCAGCAATAGATCAGTATTGCCAAGAGCAAGGGATCGACTGGTTCGTATCTACCTGGGACGTTGAGGCGGTAAACTTTATGGAACAGTTTGATACGCCTTTGATCAAATTAGCATCCGCTTCGCTGACTGATACTGATTTGATCAAACGCATCCTGTTTACCGGCAAGCCGCTAATGCTGTCTACAGGCATGTCGACCATTAAAGAAATAGAGGAGGCGGTTAATATTGTTCGGAAATTTGATCCTGAATACCCGCTTTTCATTGCGCATTCCACATCGGCTTATCCTTGTAAGCCCGAGGAACTGAACCTGCGCATGATACAAACCCTCGCGCAAAAATACCCCGGCGTGCCGATCGGCTATTCGGGCCACGAAACCGGGCTGGCGACTACGGTTGCGGCAGTAGCCTTAGGCGCGACCTTCGTAGAAAGGCACTTTACGCTCGACAGGGCCATGTGGGGATCGGACCATGCTGCTTCGGTTGAACCGCAGGGCATGCAGCGGTTGGTGCGCGACATCAGGGATGTGGAAATTGCGGCAGGCGATGGGGTAAAAAAAGTTTATGAATCAGAATTGGGGCCGATGAAAAGGCTTCGCGTGAATATTAGCGCAGAGTATAAATAGGCTGTTTTAAAGAATGGATCAATCTAACTTAGTAACGATAACAACGATCATACTGATATGCTGGGTGATATTCATTATCGCCTGGGAACGCATATCGCCCTATCGCAAGGGTCTTCCCTTCTTCAGGGATGGCTTTTGGGTCGACTTGGTATGGTACACCATTATCCAGAGTTATTTTCTGAAGATCCTCATCTTCGATTATATCATCGCGCCGATACAGCATCATTTCAGCATAACCGGGCTTGGGCTTTTCAAAAACTGGACGATCGTCGAGCAACTTATATTTTTCGTTCTCACACACGATCTGTATATCTATCTATTCCACCGGCTACAACATGCCAGCAAGTTCTTATGGCGTACGCACGAAGCTCATCATTCGGGTAAAGAAGTGGATTTTCTTGCGGGTTCCCGGTCGCATATCGTAGAGATCATTATCAACCAAACCATAGAGTTTGCGCCGATCATGATACTGAGCCCCAACCCCGAGATCATCGTCCCGATCAAAGCCTTGCTCGACGCCATGTTCGGCATGTTCATCCACGCTAATATCAATGTGAAATTCGGCAAGCTGAAGTACTTTTTGAACACACCCGAACTGCACCTGTGGCACCATGCCAATTACCGCGAAGTGTTCCATGCCAATTTCTCCACCAAGTTTTCCATGTGGGATTATTTATTCGGAACGGTGTATGATCCTGGCAAAAAGCCCGGCGACAGCCGTGATAACTGGGGGCTTTATTATGATTACCCGAAGGATTACTTTTTACAGCATGCTTTCTCGGTAAAGCGCTTTGATGAGCGGAAACTGTTACGGCATAGATGGTTCAACTGGTATTATTACCTGCGCCCCAATTTAATTAACCGCATAAAGAGCTGGTACGGTCGCAAAACCCCGGTGGTCGATATGTACCCTGATCCCCCTAAGGCAGAAGGCAATGACGATTTAGAAGAAAATTTAATATCTTACAACAATTAAATTTTCAAGGATTGGCCTGGCTATACCTTTTTATCGCAGCGGTATTTGAATCAGCGTGGACCTTCTCGCTGAAATTTATGCGTTTTAGCGACATTAAAACGCTGCGTATTACCAATTTTTATAAAACGGCCGAAGGCCTTCCGATCCTCGTTCCATTTTTAGGTTATATCCTGTTTGGTATAGCGAATATCTATTTCTTTTCCATGGCTATCAAACAGGTTCCAACAGCCACAGCCTATGCCGTGTGGACTGCTGTGACATTGGTGCTCATCAAATTTGCCGAGGTTGCTATTTTTAAACAACGCATATCCTTCCTCGAAATATTCTTTATGCTGATGATCATGACGGGTATCCTCGGCCTAAAATTTTACGGCACAAGCATGAAATAATTTTTTTTATTGTTTGCAGGACTCTGATAAAACTATTATTATCGTGGAATCTAAACAATGTATCACCTTATTCACGATCAACGATGAACCCCAAAACTTTTTTAAAACACCTGGTTTTTGTAGTTATCGCTATTGCCACATTTCAAAGCTGCCATAAGCCGGCTAAACCAGGCACCTACCAGAACGACCAAATACCTGCCGATCAGCGTAAAGATTTTCACGACATGAACGACGAGTTGATGAAGGGTCTGAAGGCAAATAGACCTGCCGACCTCGAAACCATGATGGCCAAAGAGATGCTGGCTGATCCCAGCAGGCTAAGGTTGATCGAGCTGATCAGCAATCGCCTTAAAGAAGGGGAATACAGTGTTTTGGACGAGTTTTACGTTGTGCACAAAATAAGTGACACCGGCGCGCAAAAGCTAAATGTGACCAATAAAGGGATAAATAACTACACTTACGGTTACGAGATTAATTCGCCTGAAATGTACGTCGCATTTTTTACCCCAAAATCAATCCCCAATCAGTACCTGGTAACTGCCGAGTTCTGCAAACTGAGCTACGGCTGGAAACTCGTCAAGCTCGACCTGGGCCAATATACTATCAACAGCAAAACAGCACCTGAGCTGTTTAAGATGGCTCAGGATCGTTACAACAATAAGTGCCTGGCAATGGCGACCGCTATCGCGCAACAAGCCGGGCAGTGTACAACACCGTCAGGCACGTGGCAGTACCCTGACGCGAACGCGATAGGCGATTTTACCAATAAAATGATCGAACAAACCAACAGGAAATACGAGTTTCCTTATACAGTGTCGCAGGTGGGTACACAACCGTGGATATTCAGGATATTCAGCAAGAAGACCCCTCAGGGTTATTTCCCGCAGATATATTACATATCTCATATTAAACTTGCCGATACGAACGCGCTGAAAAAGGAAAACGCAAGTATCCAAAAAGTAATAACCAAGATCATTCCCGGTGTAGATAAGGATAATAAGTACATCTATTATTCAGCTTTCAAGAACATGCCTGATGGCTCGGGTGCGTTTGATCATTTTGACATGATAGAGAAGCTGAATTAAACTTTAGGTCAAAGCATAAATTTAACAGCCTGGTTCGTTTAGAAAGCCGGGCTTTTTTTATATCATCATTTTTACATCTCAACTTTTGTAATTTTTTTAAAAAGTTAGGATATGAAATATTTTTAGCGATATTAGTTTCGCTTTCACCCCACCTAAATTCAGCTTCATGAAACGCAACTATTATATCGTAGCACTCATCCTGCTTACGTTTTTTGTTATTTCGTTCCTCACCAATGTTATAGGGCCGCTATCGCCCGAATTCATTAAGGATTTTAAGTTGAGCGACCTTTTGGCAGGGGTGCTGCCATTCGCTTTTTTTATAGCGTACGGCCTGATGTCTATCCCTACAAGTATGCTCGTGCAAAAGTATAGCGAGAAAGTGATCATGGTGACGGCTTTTGTCGTCGCATTCCTCGGCGCGCTGCTTTTAGCGGCCGAACCCAATTACCTCACAGCGATCTTATCACTTTTCCTTATAGGTTGCGGGATGGCAATGCTCCAGGTGGTTATAAATCCATTACTAAGGGTGGCTGGGGGTGCAGAGAACTACGCCTTCACATCGGTGCTGGCGCAATTGATCTTCGGTGGAGCATCTTTCCTGAGTCCGCTGGTGTATTCCTACATGGTCGCTAATTTAAATAAGGGGAACCATACGGGTATATTTTCGGTATTGCAGCCTTTGGTTCCCCCGGGAATGCCCTGGATATCACTTTATTGGTTGTTCACCGTGGTTTCCGTGTTCATGTTTGTCATTATCCTGCTTTCGAAATTCCCTAAGGTTGAACTGCAAAGCGATGAGAAGGCCGGCCCCTGGAAAACGCACGTTGACTTGTTCAAGAAACCAGTTGTGGTTGCTTATTTCATCGCCTTATTCTGCTATGTGGGCACCGAGCAGGGCGTTTCGTACTGGATGTCGGAGTTTTTGCATAGGTATCATCAATTCGATCCGCAGACCAAAGGCGCGGATGCCGTGGCGTATTTCTGGGGCCTGATGATGGTAGGCGGCATTTTGGGATTGATCCTGCTCAAATTGATGGATAGCCGCAAGCTGCTGATCCTGTTCACCATCCCGGCCATGATCTTTTTGACACTTGGCTTATTCGGCAGCTCCCAGGTTTCACTGTATTCTTTTTCCATTGTGGGTTTTTTCATGTCGGTGATGTACCCTATCATATTCTCGCTGGCGCTGAGCTCGGTTAGCGAAGATCATGGCTCCTTTGCGGGAATACTGGTTACCGGTATTATTGGCGGTGCGGTGGTGCAATTACTCATTGGGGGTCTGGGTAATTTGATTGGGTTGCGGGGTGGTATGATGTTTTTGTATCTCACCTTCAGCTATATGCTGAGCATCGGCTTCTGGGCGAAACCGCTCATAACTAACCAAACCGTGTTCGATAAAAAAGATAAAGCGTAATGAATACTAAAGTAATAGGGATTGACCTGGGGGCGACCAATATACGGGGCGCTGTTGTCAGCGGCGAAGACATATCTGAGATCATCGCCAGGCGTATTCAAACAAAAGGCACTAAAGAGCAGGTACTGGGGGACGTTTATTCACTGATCGATGCGCTTATTGATAGCGAAGTTAAGGCGATTGGGATTGGGGTACCGAGCGTTGTAGATGTAAAACGGGGTATAATTTATGATGTTATACATATCCCATCGTGGAAGGAAGTCCATTTAAAGGAGTTGCTTGAAAACCGTTACCATATACCTGTTTTTGTCAATAACGATGCGAATTGCTTTGCACTGGGTGAGCATTATTTCGGGAAAGGGAAAGGCGTTGAGGACATGATCGGCTTGACTATCGGGACCGGTCTTGGTGCAGGTATTATTATCAATCATCGCCTGTATGCCGGTAAAAATTGCGGCGCGGGGGAATTTGGCATGGTGGATTATCTCGACAATAACTTTGAATACTATTGCAGCGGTTCTTTCTTTAATAATGTTTATGGATTGAACGGCGAAGATGTATTTAAGAGTGCCAAAAACGGGGATGCGCAGGCGTTGAAATTATATAGCGAGCTTGGGACACATTTGGGAAATGCTGTCAAGATGATCATGTACACGTATGATACCGGGCTGATCATTTTGGGCGGGTCGGTGCAGCTGGCTTTTGAATTTTTTGAGCAATCGATGTGGGAAAGCATCAAAACGTTTGGCTTCCCCAAAAGCATTGAAGGGCTCGAAATAAAACCATCGGCATTGCAAAACAGCGGTATATTGGGCGCTGCGGCGCTGTATTATGACGCGCAATAATTGAGATAAGAATTAAAAACTTCAAATATGAAAAGGCTCGGTTTGGTGATCATGTTATCACTATTCATTTTCCAGGTATTCGCGCAGGACAGCGAAAATTACCGTATGATACTGAAAGACGACTGGCAAATGCAGTCGGCATTGAAAGACCCTACTTCAGGAAAAGATATATCCGGTACTAAGTTCGAACCCAAAGGCTGGTATAAGGTGAGCGTTCCGACTACCATCATTGCCGGATTGCTGGCTAATAAGGTCTATGATTTTGACCCCTTTTATGGGATGAATTTTGAAAAGCTGAAAGATTCCTCACTGAATGCGCCCTGGTGGTTTAGGAAAGAGTTTTCACTGCCGGCTTCAGAGAAAGGCAAAAATGTGGTGCTTAAGCTGCACGGCATCAACTACAAAGCTAATGTGTGGCTGAATGGGGTGTTGATCGCGGATTCAACTAAAATAATGGGACCGTTTCGCATTATTGAACTGGACATAACCAAAAACATCAAAGCGACGGGCAACGTGCTGGCATTGCAGATCAAACGGCCGGTTAACCCGCAGCATAAAGGAGGCGACCTGGCAATTGATTATGCCGACTGGATACATTACCCGCCCGATTACAACGGCGGTATCGTAAACGAAATTGAGATCAAAACTTATGATAAAGTGGGTATACAATATCCTTTGGTGACCACTAATTTCGATCTGCCGTCTCTTAGTGTAGCACATCTGACTGTAGATGCTTTGGTAACTAATTATTCCAAAAACCCGCAGGAAGTGACAGTAAAGGGCAAGATAAATGATAATATCACGTTTGAAAAGAAGGTGCACCTGGGGCCGAACGAGGTAGCCAATGTGACGTTTACGCCAACTGATTTTTCGCAGCTTAATATCACTAATCCTAAAATATGGTGGCCCTGGCAGTATGGCAAGCCCGACTTGAACCAGATAGCGCTTTCTGTAGTAAGGGGCGAGGTAACAAGCAACAAGATTTCTGAAAATTTCGGCATACGCCAGATCACTTCTAAGCTCATTGACAATAAATCTCGCGAGTTTATTGTGAACGGTAAGCCCATCATGTTGCGTGGCGCGGCATGGTCTCCAGATATTTTCCAGCGCCGCTCTCCGGAAAGGCAGGAGCAGGAACTGCGACTGTACCGCGATATGAATATGAATATTGTTCGCTCAGAAGGCAAGTTGGAAGATGATCATTTTTATGCATTGTGCGATAAATACGGCTTGCTGGTAATGACCGGCTGGATGTGCTGCGGTGCCTGGCAGTACCCTGAGAACTGGGACGTGGCCAAGCGCAAAGTTGCTATGGCATCGGATAGCAGCGTGATGTACTGGCTGCGCAATAAGCCCAGCCTGATGGTATGGCTCAATGGCAGCGATATGCCGCCGCGCGATACCAGCGTGGAGCGCGGTTATTTGAATATAGAAGCTGCACTGAAGTGGCCCAACCCGCTGGTATCAACCGCCGATGCCAGCAAATCCAAAGTCTCAGGCTATAGCGGTGTGAAAATGGCCGGGCCTTATGAGTGGGTGCCGCCCATATACTGGGAAACAGATACAACACAAAGATTTGGAGGAGGCACCTACAGTTTCGCGACAGAAATATCACCCGGGCCGTCGATCCCGCCGTATGAGAGCCTGGTAAAATTTATCCCTAAGGACTCACTATGGTACACAACCGCCGACTGGAACTATCACTGTGGCACAGGCAATTTTGGTACCTCAAAAGTTTTTGATGCCGCGCTCATTGGCCGATACGGTCAGCCGCGCGATATCAAGCAATATGTGGCAGAAGCCCAGGCGCAAAATTACGAAGCTCACCGCGCCATGATGGAGGGGTACGGTCTTCATAAATACAATACGGCCACGGGTGTGGTTCAATGGATGGGCAGCAACCCATGGCCTGGACTGATATGGCACACGTACGATTACTATCTATACCCCGCAGGAACGTATTTCGGGATGAAGAAGTCGATGGAAACCTTGCACATCATGTATTCCTACAGTAATAACGAAGTGGATATTATCAACTCATTACTACAAAAATTTACCGGGTTGAAAGCACAGGCGACCATTTACAATCTTGATGGCAGCCAGAAATTCGATAATACAGTAATGGTTGATGTGGCTGCCGACGGCACAGCCAAATGCTTTACCCTGCCTGCTGCCGGCGAATTTTCAGATACTTACTTCCTGAGGTTGCAACTATTTGATGCCGCAGGCGATGTAAAAAGTATCAACTGGTACTGGCTGTCGAAAAAGGGTGATGTGCTGAACTGGAAAAAATCCAAATGGTATATGACACCGGAAACTTCTTACACAGATTACACTTCGCTGAAAGACCTGGGCAAAACCGGACTGAAAATATCCATTGCAACAGGCAAGACCATTGAGGAAAGAGATACCTCTTATCATAGGATTACTATTATCAACACGGGTAAAACCGTAGCCTTCCAGGTACATATAAGGGTATTAAAGGGCAAAGGCGGTGACGATATTCTGCCCGTAATTTTCAGTGATAATTATATCGAACTGGCCCCCGGCGAGAGCAGGGTGATCCGCTGCAGGTACGCCAATAAAGATGCCAGCGGGGCGACGCCTTATTTTGTCACTTCGGCATGGAACCTTGATGTTAGCGCAAGCCAGGCGGATAAGGGTGCAGGGTTTGAATAGATAAGTATCAGCATGTCATTTCGAACGATAGAGAGAAATCTTAAACATTTTGCTAAGTAGCCGAGCGTGTAAGTTTTCTCTTCGCGGCGACGCTTTTCCTTTATTTGCTCATCGAAATGACATAGTTTTTTATCGTTTGTATGATTAGATATTGAACTTGAAACTCAGGACCTCACATCAACTCCTTCATCAGTTTATCAAAAGCCTCTTTCAACTCAGCAAGTTCGGTTTCTACCCTCGCAAGTCGCGCTTCTATATCGGAGGAAGAACGGGATGACGTTTCAGATGTAAACGATTCGTCACTCCAATCAGTGCTGCCGCCCAGGAGGTGAATATATCGCGCCTCCTTTTGGCCGGGCCGGCGGGCCAGTAGTTTGATGAAAGGATTATCGCCGGATGATAACTTATCCAGCATTTCCTGTACCTCTTCTATCGACTCAAACTCATACAAGCGGCCCGAATTGGTGTTGAGTTCGCCGGGCGTTTGCGGTCCGCGTAAGATCAGCAGGCAAATAATGGCCACTTCCGAGGGGATAACAGGGTAAACAATGGCGAAGTTATGTTTGTACTTTACTACCCTGTCCGTTCCGCCGGTGGCGGTTGAGACCAGGCCGCGCCGTTTCAGTGTATTAACCGCATTCACTACGGTTTCCGTGTCGTACTGCACCACGGGGCTGCGCGAAGTCTTCTGGTTGCAGGCAGCTACGAGGCTATTCACCGTCATGGGGTAGTAATCGGGTGTGGTGCGGCTTTTCTCCATCATCGAACCGAGCACGCGCAGTTCGGCGTCATCCAGTTGGGGTAATTGATCCATGCGCTAAAGATAGGAATGGCGGGGGATTAATAAAAACGAGTTCGGATGTCGGAGGTCAGATGTCAGACGAAAGTTCATTAGTTGTCAGGATGCGATAGCCGGAAGGAGAGGGGAAACAAAAAAGCACCGCCCCAACCAGGCGATGCTTTCATCTGCATTTATAAAACGTATTAGCTACTAAATTACTGGATGAACAGGTAAGATTTACCCTGGCCGTCGTCATAAACGTGCATTTGTTTTTTAATGTCGCTCTTTTCCGATTTGATCTCTACCGTGTAGTCGCCGTTATCCAGGTTCGATATATTGTATGATTTTTCGGTAGGAAGGCCTTTCGAAACCAGGTTCTTGAATATGGCGTTGCCGTCCTGGTCGTAAATGATCACTACAGATTTTTCAGCCTCAACTTTAACGCTGAAGGTATTTTCCTTTACGGGGGTGGTAAAGCTTACAGTTGGGGTAGCTTTTGGAGCTTTCGATTTGCCCGGAGCAGCGAATACGCTTGTGCCTGCTGCTAAAATAAGTGTTGCGATGATGATAGTCTTTTTCATTTTGTTTTATTTTTAATTGTTAAACCTAATTTGCTTTGTTGTTTCAATGATCAAATAAACGCTGGTTTTTTTACCTGGTAAAATATATTAGACCACCACCCGAAAGGTATAGACCAACGGCATATTTAAGCAGATTTGAGGTTATAAGTGCCTTATAATTAGTAAAATAGGCTGTTGGCAGACTGTGACAAGCGTTTTGCAGATCAATTTGGGGCATTCGTCGGTTAAACCGGGCAAAAGAGAAATAAAAAAGCACCGCTTTTTAAAAAGCGATGCTTTTTTTAAAGACGAAGGGGGTTTCAATTACTGAACAAAAATCACTTTGCCCTGGGGCTTGTTGTAGACATAAAAGTTGGTCTTAATGTCATGCCCCTTAGTAACTACCTCGACGGTATAGTTCCCGGCATCAAGCTTCGATAAATTGTATTTCTTTTCGAACCGGCTGCCCTTGGTCAGCAAATCTTTGTATTCGATGCTTCCATCCTGGTTTTCGATGATCACCACTGAATTCCCAGGCATTTGTTTATCAACCATTACGGCGAAACCGGGTTCATGGCGAAGGGGGATGATGCTCACCCCGGCGCGCGCGCTCAGATCTTTATCGTGGTGTTTTGGTTTGGGAGCTGCTGTAGAGCTGACGCCCAAGCCCATCAAAAGGCCCATAGCGCTAAAAATAATCGACTTTTTCATGATCTTCTAAATTAAGTATGTATTAAATCAGACTAAGTCATTGTTTACTCATAGCATTTCTTTTATATATCGCATAACAGTTCAATATTAAAAATGTTTGCTTTTTTTGCTTTAAACTGTTCATAATTAGACACGTATATCGCCGCTATATTTTTCAAAAAAGTCTGCAAAAATACCGCTGAAATGCGGTTAATTTGTATATAAATGTCACTCTTCGTCGCATCGTTAAATTCGGGCAGCAACGGCAATTGCTATTATATCGGCAATGAAAACGAAGCTGTACTGGTTGACGCTGGCATATCCTGCCGCGAGACCGAACGGCGGATGAAGCGCATCGGCCTGTCGATACAAAAAGTAAAAGCGATATTCGTATCACATGAGCACAGCGACCATATCAACGGTATCGCGGTGCTCTCAAAAAAATACAAGCTGCCTGTTTACATAACCCCAGCCACACTACAAAGCAGTAGGCTGCAGCTGGAACATCACCTCGTGACGCCTTTCAAAGCATATGAGCCAGTCAGCGTAGGGAGCATCACGATTTCCGCGTTCCCAAAATTCCATGACGCGGCGCATGCTCATAGCTTCACAATTTCCTGCAAGGAAGTTACAGTTGGTGTATTTACCGATATCGGGATAGCCTGCAAGCACCTTACCGAGCATTTCTCAAAATGCCATGCGGCTTTCCTTGAGACCAATTACGATGAGGATATGCTGGAAAAAGGGCGTTATCCCCGCCACCTGAAAAGGCGTATCAGCGGCGGCCTGGGCCATTTGTCCAACAGGCAGGCGCTGGAGGTTTTTCTAACCCACCGGCCAGTATTTATGAGTCACTTGTTCCTGTCACACCTGTCGCAGGATAATAACCGCCCCGATCTGGTCCATGAGCTGTTTACGAGGCACGCTAACGGTACCGAGATCGTCG
>Ga0207064_1029_pt1 | contig 25929 bp, 29 predicted proteins | sample Alteio_BWMinCont_26_FD_153488 | JGI IMG/M metagenome (GOLD analysis project Ga0207064, IMG submission 153488) | Enriched cells from forest soil in Barre Woods Harvard Forest LTER site, Petersham, Massachusetts, United States -... | ecosystem: Environmental > Terrestrial > Soil > Temperate forest >...
CATTGGTCGTAGGAAATTTTTATAAAAATGAGCATGGTTGGTTCGACATAGCTACCGCTGCCGCTTTTGTGTGGATGTTTGCCCGCTGGGCTGCCTCGCGCAAGCAGGAAGAAGAATTAAAAATAGCATCACTGCGGAACAATGAACTGGAAAAACTAGTGACCGAACGTACAGCCGAATTAACCCGCCAGAAAGACGAGCTGGAAGAAACCCTAAAAGAACTAAAAACCACCCAGGCACAACTGATCCAATCGGAAAAGATGGCCTCACTGGGCGAACTCACAGCCGGTATAGCGCATGAGATACAAAACCCTTTAAACTTCGTCAATAATTTCTCTGAAGTAAGCGCCGAACTGCTTGATGAGATGGAAGCAGAGCTGGTCAAAGGCGATACGGCAGAAGCTAAAGCTATAGCCGCTGACATTAAGCAAAACCTGGAAAAGATAATGCACCACGGCAAACGCGCCGATGGCATCGTCAAAGGCATGCTGCAGCACAGTCGCGCCAGCAGCAATGTAAAAGAGCCTACTGATATTAATAAGCTGGCCGATGAATACTTACGTCTCGCCTATCACGGTTTACGCGCGAAGGATAAATCATTCAACGCCGAACTGGTTACCCATTATGGTGAAAAACTGCCCGAGATCAATATTGTACCGCAGGATATAGGGCGGGTAATGCTCAACCTGTTTAATAATTCCTTTTACGCCGTTCAGAAAAGGCAGGCAGCAGCAGGGGCCGATTTTAAACCCACGGTTGAATTAAGCACTTCATTAAAGGGAAAAAATATTGAGATAGTGGTAAAAGATAATGGCACGGGTATCCCGGATGACATTAAGGACAAGATACTGCAGCCGTTCTTTACCACCAAGCCTACCGGCCAGGGCACCGGCCTGGGTTTATCGTTAAGCTATGATATTGTGGTAAAAGCCCACAATGGTAAAATAGACGTAAAAAGTAAAGACGGCGAGGGATCGGAGTTTAAAATAAGCATACCCGTATAGGTTATATTAACTATATTTAGCACTAATATGAAGATACTTGTCGTTGATGACGAGGCTGATGTACAGCCGCTTTTCCTGCAAAGGTTCCGAAAGGAGATACGCGAACATGAATTTGAATTCGATTTTGCGATGTCGGGCGAGGATGCTCTAAACTACCTGCACGACAAGCACCAGGAAGTGGTACTGATCCTGTCTGACATCAATATGCCGGGTATGAGCGGCCTCGAGTTGCTATCGCGCATCAGGCATGAATATGATGCCCCGCCGCCGATGGTGATGATGATAACCGCTTACGGCGATGAAGAGAACCACCGCCAGGCAATGGAGCGCGGCGCCAACGACTTTTTGACGAAGCCGCTTGACTTTGTTATGTTGAAAGAAAAACTTAAAACCTTTAGCAAATAATGGCCAAGATACTTGTTGTTGACGACGAGGCGGACCTGGAAGCGTTGGTAAAGCAGAAGTTTAGGAGAAAAATACGCGAGAACGTATATGAGTTTATTTTTGCCCAAAACGGCGAAGAAGCCCTGGTGATGGTAGGTGAACACCCCGACCTGGATATTATCCTGTCGGATATCAATATGCCCATCATGGACGGGCTTACTTTATTGAGCCGGCTCCCCGAAGCTAATCCCATCATAAAGGCGATAGTTGTGTCGGCTTACGGCGACATGCAAAACATCAGGACCGCAATGAACCGCGGCGCTTATGATTTTGTGTGCAAGCCCGTTGACTTTGATGACCTTGATCTCACGATGGAAAAAACCATCAACTACGTTAAGCAATTGCACGAAACCATGCAGGCCATTAAGGAAAACAACATACTGAAAATGTACGTTGACTCGAACGTACTAAACTTTATGGCCCATAAGGAGTTTGAAAGCAGCCTGCTGAAGAACGAAACCATGGATGCCACCGTGATGTTCATTGATGTTTGCGGTTTCACCAAAATAACTGAACATGTGCCCGCAAATACCGTTGTGAATTTGCTGAACGGGTTGTTTGATAAGATTGTGAAAGAAATCATCGCGCAGGACGGGCATGTAGACAAGTTTATGGGCGATGCCATCATGGCGGTTTACCGCGGCGACTTCCACCTCGACCGCGCCATTGACAGCGCATTGGCTATCCGGGCGGAATTGGGAAAGATGGATCCCATAACGGCAGGCGACAAAACATTTAAGGCCGAAGTATCGGTGGGCATCAATTCGGGCGAGATGGTTTCGGGAAACATTGGGTCGGCCTCATTAAAAAGATTGGACTACACAGTAATAGGCGATTCGGTGAACGTGGCCCAGCGCCTGCAATCCGTAGCAAAGGCTGGACAAATATTGATAACGGAACAAGTGTATGAAAAGACCAAAGAATCGTTCAAAAGCGAGCTTAACGGCGAATTTACACTGAAGAATAAAGAAAAACCGGTGGTAACCTACTCTGTTATAGAATAAATTCATTCCTCAACTACCGATTTAACATCCTGTTAAAACAAGATCCAAAAAGTAACTGCAAATTTGCAGCAATGTTTCTTTGTTATTTGGATCAATGAAAAGAAGATCGGCCCTAAAAAATATCGGCGGCCTATTGCTCGCCCCCACGCTGTCGCTGCCTGGTTTGTCACCGGGCAAAAGTCAGGCTTTACGCATAGCGCATCTGACTGATATTCACCTTAAGAATCAATTCGATGCGCCAACGCGCTTTACCCGGTGCCTGCACCACATGCAGCAGCAGTCGCCAAGGGTTGATTTGGTATTGAATGGAGGCGACATTGTATTCGATATGAACAAGGAAAATATCGGGACGATCAGTGAACAGTGGAAGCTATATAAATCGGTCTGGGCTGGCGAATGCAGCTTACCGGTTAATTATTGCCTGGGAAATCACGATATCTGGTGGAACGAGGACGATAGATCACAAGTATTATACGGCAAGGAATACTCAATGGAGCAGATCGGCCTGCAAAAGCCTTACCACAGTTTCACCAAGGGCGGCTGGAAATTCATTATTCTCGACAGCGTTCATCTGGATATCGATAACACCTGGTACATCGGCAAATTGGGCGATGAGCAATTCGCCTGGCTTGAAAACGAACTGAAAGCTACTGATCCATCCATGCCTGTTCTGGTAATGTCGCATATTCCGATCCTTACTGCTACAAACCTCGTCGACGATGACGTCGTCAATAAATGGGTGATGCTGGGCGGCGATATGCATACCGATGTGGCCAAAATTATCAAGCTGTTTTATAAGCACCCCAATGTAAAACTATGCCTGAGCGGTCATATCCACCTGCGCGAGAAACTGGTTTACAATAATGTCACCTACATCTGTAATGGCGCGGTTAGCGGCGCCTGGTGGGAAGGCAATAAACATGAAACCGCGCCGGGTTATGGGTTGATCGACTTGTATACGGATGGAAGTTTCGAAGAAAACTACATCAATTATTAAAAGTTCCCGATCACCGACCCCATTTCTTTACCCGTCATATAAACAAAAGCTTCAGCCGCTTTTACGCCCAATTCCCTGCCTCTGAAATCTTCCATCGCGGCGTGGCCGCAGCCGTAAATTCCCGGCGGGTCCTGGCTCACATGGCAATAAACTGATTTACGTTTTTGTTCCTGCGTATCGCTGATATCCACATAGTCGGTCGGACGAAAAATTTGGGTCTGCTCGCCGGTGCAAACCTCGAAAAAGTACAGCGGAAATTTTTTGGATGACCTTACCCAGGTTTGTATCATCATCAGGCTGGCAATCTGATGGTCCTTATGCGTATCGATGGGCCAGTGGGTAAAAACCAGATCGGGTTTTATATCGGCGATCATTTTTTGCACTTTGGCCAGCCAATCATTGTCCATAATGGTAGCGCCGTCAATTTGCCCCGCAAAAACGGGCTTCGCTTTCAAAATAGCGCAGGCGTTTATCGCCTCCTGTTTCCTTATAGCGGCCGCCTCGTTATGTGTTTTTCCTTCAATACCGGCTTCTCCTGTGGTTAAATAGATAATAGTTACCTCATGCCCCATGTTGACGAGCTTCGCCAAAGTACCACCGCAGCCGCTTTCCGGGTCATCAGGATGCCCGCCGAAACAAACGATCTTTTTCTTTTCAGCATGGCTTCGTGGTTCGGCGCGCAAAATACCGGGCAAAGTTAGCAGCCCTATACCGGTGGCCCCAGCTTTTACAAAACTCCTGCGTGATGTTGGTGCACTTTCCATAGACTATCGGATAATTGGAAGGAATAAGCTACAAAATGATCGTGATGTGTAAATGAAACGGGTATCGGCAGTTCGTCGTAACGATCGACAACGAGGGGCCAACCGTAAACATTTTTAGTTATTCGCAAATCACTATCAGGGAATAATTGACCAAGCCTTTCCAGGAGGAATTGCCTTACAGCGTCGGATTGAGAAGTTGGGTCGGCAAATTCAATTTTCTTAATATCCCAATAAGTTTCAGAGAAATCGGGCGTATCATTTACAATAGAAAAGATAAAGTCGTTATTAATAACCGACTGCGAATAAAGCAATTGATCTCCAAATTTTATCGTACCATGAAATTGATCAGCAGTACCTTTCAATTCCACGATCCGCATTTTTGACGGCGAAAAGATCAGCGCCGGATCGAACCTCTTCAGGCACTTAAAAATCGATTCCTTGACCGACCATGCCAGCCATACAAAATGCTCAAAAGGGAGCTGATCTTGAAGATCGGAGTAATAAAGTTCCTCTTCAACAGACGAAATTATCCGTAAATAAAAATTAGGCTGTTTAGTACGGGCAACGCTGATAGCCGTTAACGCTACAATATCGTTGCCTGTACTTGTCATTGTTTTTGATTGAGCTTTTCTGAGATCACGTCGATACAGCTACCTACATTAAGCATCTTGTCCGCCGAATCATAATCTATCTCGATCTCGTATTTCGCCTCTGCATCGATAATAATATCAACCAAATTAGCCGAATTGATCTTCAGATCGGCAATCAGGTCGGTCTGGTCATTCAAATTCTTTAACGCTTCTTTATTAGCGGTATATGGAGCAACAACACCTTTCAGCTCATTTAAGATCTCTTCCCTGGTCATTAGTTATTAAATTTTGAAAATATCAAACAAGCATTCACGTCGCCAAAGCCGAAATTTGCTTTAGCCACAATATTAATGTCTTTTTTTATCATTTTCGTTGGTAAGCAACTTTCATCCACAATTTTTAATATTTCGGGATTTGGATCCTCTAAGTTAATATTCGGATGCACAAATCCATGCACAATTTGTAACACGGACGCTACAGACTCGATAGAACCTGCCGCGCTGAGGCAATGGCCTATCATTGATTTCACCGAATTCACCGGCGGAAAATCCTTTCCGCCGCGTTTCAGCGCCTGGCTCCAGTTCTGGATTTCGAGCCTGTCTGCCATCGTCGCGGTAAGGTGACCGCTTACCAGATCGATATCATTGGGGCTAATACCCGAAGCGGTAATGGCGTCTTCAATACAGCGTGTCACTCCCGTTGGGTTAGGCGCTGTCATGGTTCCGCCGCCGCGCTGCCCGCCCGAGTTGGTCGCTCCGCCTAAAACTTCGGCATATATCCGTGCACCCCTGGCAAGGGCAAAATCAAGATCTTCCAAGATTAAAGCGGCGGCACCTGATCCGGGAATAAAACCACTGGCTGAGGCGCTCATCGGCCGCGAAGCCTGCTCCGGCCGGTCGTTAAACTTACGCGTCAGCACGCGCATCGCGTCGAAGCAGCCAAAAATATACGGGTCAATACTCTCACTGCTGCCAACAAGCATGCGGTCGGCAAAGCCGTATTTGATATATTCGTAACCCATCAAAATAGCCTGGGTGCCCGTCGCGCAGGCCGACGAATTGGTTACCACCTTATTGCCCAAACCCAAACGGCCGGAGATATAGGAGGTAACACCACTATTCATGGTTTGTTCGATGAGGCGCGAACCTAATTTTTTTGCTTCGTGGTTATCCACGCGCTCGATCACGATCTTGGTTGCCTCTGAATCAGGCGCGCTGTTTCCAAAAACACAGCCAGTTTCCCAGCGTGTTTCTTCCGTTTCGTAGCCAAGGCCGGCATCGGCCCAGGCATCAAGCGCGGCGGCTACCCCAAATGCAATGTTGTGTCCTTTGAGACCGTGAATCGCAATATCCGAGATGTAATTTCTCAGGCTTTCCCAGTCAAATTCGGGTATTCCCGCCAAATGGCAACTCATATTCAATTCGGCATATAACGGCACGAACCTTATTCCCGACAGGCCATTTTGCAGGGCATTTAAAAAAGCCGGTATCCCTATTCCATTTGGGGAAACTACCCCCAAACCTGTGATCACTACGCGTTTAGCCATTTTTTATATCCACCTTTTTTACGATGCCCGAAAACATACCCTTAGCAACTACATCACCGGCACTATCAAGCATTTCTACATAGCATTTTAGCTTTCCAAAGCGGAAATATTGTTTTTCTGATACTACCGTCACCTTTTCGCCGGGTAACACCATTTTATGAAAGGTAACATCTGTCGCGGCAAATAATGGTATCATAGGATCATCCGAGTCAAAACGGAAATTATTCTCTTTTGCGATCAGGTAAATGCCCAATACCACCAACCCTATCTGCGCCATTATTTCGGTAATGATTACGCCCGGCGTTACCGGGTTGCCTACAAAGTGATCCTCGTAAAAAAAGGAATCCGGTTTTAGTGTATAGTCGCCAACCACGCCATCCTCATGCAGTTCAGAGATATGATCTACAAAGCGAAAGGAAGATTTATAGGGTAAGTGGTTTAGTACTTCGTTGATCATGCAATAAAATTAATAATTAGCGGCAATGTTCGCCGCCGTCTGCGTGAATTAGGGCGCCGTTTATCCAAAAGGCGTCGTCGGTACATAATAAGTAAACAACTTTTGCTACATCATCGGGCTGCGTGATACGCCCCATCGGGTTGCGTTTGGTGCCTATCGCTATCAATTCATCGCTCCCGGGTATCATTTTTAAGGATGCGGTAGAAGTAATACCAGCCTGGATGATATTTGTTTTGATCCCGAACGATGCAAACTCCACCGCCATGTATTTTGCAAGGCTCTCTAACGATGCTTTCGCGATAGAAACCGCCGCGTACCCATCCCAGTATTTATGGGCGCCTTCGCTTGTCAGACCAATGATTCGAGCATCCGCGTGAAAAAGTTCAGCTTTTAGCAGGTCACGCGTCCAATCGAGCAAGCTGTTCGACATCGCGTAGCTGGTAAACTGTATATCTTCCGATGAAAGCGCGTCATCACCGGTAAGCGGCTTTAAATTGCCGCGGGCAATAGAATGGAGCAACAACTTAACGCTATGCTTTTCAATTTTTATTCCCTGTATGAATTTCTCCCTCGCGTCGGCAGCCAACGCGTTGATATTATGCGGCAGGATGGTAACGTTGTTTTCCGACGCTATTTTAGAAAACTTTTGCAGGATCGGTTTTTCAGCAACAGAAGGTTCCCTGTATAGTACAGCGATATTCATTCCGTGCCGGGCAAGCTTTTCAACCGTTGCAAAACCGAACCCGCTTGATCCGCCCAAAATAATAGCCCATAATCCTGAAAATTGCGTCTTTGTACTCACCCGTCAATCTTTTTAAACTTTTATAGCATTGACCTGTCTTAACAGGGGTCCTCAATTTTAAACGAATAATTGTTAAATGCCAAAATTGAGGCTTCAAAGTAAGCAAAAGATAATGAGTTTTAAGCCATCGTATTGTATTATCGTACAACTATATGATGTTTGGCGGCGTTACGATAATTTGCTATGTTTGATACTGTTACCATGAGAGGGATCATATTTTTTATAGGTGGCGTACTGCTCACAGCAAGCCACATCATAGCAGGGCCTTTACAGCAAAAATTTGAAAAAGCCACCTTTTACTCGGTGATGAAATCGGGCGATTTGACAGCGATCGACAATGAAATGGCTGTTTTGAACGACGCCCCCGCAGCTGAGCGCGAGGGATATATCGGGGCTCTTTTGATGAAGAAGGCCGACCTGCAAAGGAAGGCCAAAGACAAGCTGAAGTTTTTCAAGGAAGGCCGCATCAAACTCGAAACAGCCCTGATGGCCGATAACACCAATACCGAGTTCCATTTTTTGCGTCTGGCCATAGAAGAACATGCTCCCAGGATCGTGAAGTATCGGGCCGATATAGAAAAGGACAAGGCATTGGTTATAAAAAATTTTAAGAACCAGCCCCCTGCGGTTCAGCATGCTATTTTGGATTATTGTTCAAACTCAAAAGTGTTGCATAAAGAAGATTTCTAATTTTGCCGCCGAATGGATAAGAAGATTTTAGCAATTTATTACACCCAAACAGGGCAAATGCGCGACATCATCGATTCGTTTACCGCTCCGCTGGCGGAGGCGGGGGCCAGTGTAGAAAAGGTGCAGGTGAAATTGGTATCTGATTATCCCTTCCCCTGGACGGGCGCCCGGTTTTATTCGGTAATGCCTGATTGTGTTCAGGAGGTCCCGGCTGAATTAGAGCCATTGGACCTGAAAGAAAAAAAATACGATCTCATAATTCTAGGCTATCAGCCCTGGTTTCTGTGGCCAAGCATACCGTCCAATTCAATATTGAATAACCCTGATATAAAAGGTATCCTGGAAGGCACACCGGTTGTCACTATCAGCGAGGCGCGTAACATGTGGCTCAACGCTTACGAACGCATCCGTCAGAAATTGAAGAATGCCGGAGCCAACCTGGTCGGTAATATAGCGCTGGTAGATAAGCATCCCAATGCCATCAGTTTTTTCACTATTTTTCATTGGATGCTTGGGGGTAAAAAGGACCGGTACCTGAACATATTCCCAAAGCCGGGCGTATCTGACGAGGATATCGCCAATACTAAAGTTTACGGGCAAACTGTTGCTAAACACCTGGCGATGAACGATTGGGGAGGATTGCAGGACGACCTGCTAAAACAAAATGCTGTGATGGTAAAATACCCGCTTATGCTGCTGGAAACAACCGCTGTACCTACCTATACCAAATGGGTAGGCTTTATTATGCGCAAACAGAATCGCGGCCTATGGCTCATGGCATTTAAGTATTATCTTTATGTCGCGCTCTTTTTAGGTGCGCCCATTCTTCTTACCTTAGATGCGATTTTTGTTAAACCATTTTCATCCAAAAGAATCAATGCTAAAAAACAAAACTATTTACAAGTAATATAGAACCATGTCTGTAAACCAAGTTTATATAAATTCTACCTCTAAATATTTCCCTAATAACCCCGTTTCAAACGACGAAATGGAAGAATACCTCGGCTTTATTGATGGCCGCCCTTCCAAATCAAAAAAGATAGTGCTGCGCAATAATGGCATAATTAACCGCTATTATGCACTGGATAAAAATGGCAAATCCACCCATACTAATGCCCAGATGACCGCGCTGGCAGTAAAAGAATTGTTTAAGGATGATCCTGCTAAGATCAAAGAGATCGAATTACTGTCATGCGGCACCTCATCGCCCGACCAGGTAATGCCGAGCCACGGGGTAATGGCACACGGCTGGCTGCCAGAAATGGAAGCTATCGAAGTAGTATCGCCTTCGGGCGTATGCTGTGCCGGTATGCATGCCATTAAATACGCCTACCTGGCTATCAAAGCCGGCGAGGTTAAAAAGGCCGTGGCTGCGGGATCGGAAAGATTTTCGGGCCTGCTGGTTTCAGATGTTTTTGAGGAAGAGGCGCAAAAGCTGAAAGAAATGGAGGAAAATCCTTTCATCGCTTTTCAGAAGGATTTCCTGCGATGGATGCTGTCGGACGGGGCATCCGCATTTTTAATATCGGATAAACCTAATAAGGATGGTATAAGCCTGCGTATCGACTGGATAGAAGGCGTGTCTTATGCCAACGAGATGGAAACCTGTATGTATATGGGCGGCGAAAAACGGGAAGATGGCACACTGCAAGGTTTTATGGATTATACGCCCGAGGAGATCATGAATAAATCGATCTTCAGCATCAAGCAGGATATTACACTATTGAGCGACAATATTGTACACCTGGGCGGTAAGAAGATCATGGAAATAATGAACAGACGCGGACTTACTGCTGCGGATATCGACCACTTTTTACCGCATATTTCGAGCGACTTTTTCAAGAGCAGGATATACGACCTGGTGGAGTTCTATGGTGGTGGTATTCCTTACGAAAAATGGTTCATTAACCTGTATACAGTGGGAAATGTAGGTGCGGCATCGGTTTACCTGATGATAGACGAATTGTTCCATAGCGGCAGGCTGAAAAAGGGTGAGCGCTTGTTGCTTCTCGTTCCTGAAAGCGCGCGTTTCTCGTATATGTATGCCTTACTCACTGTCTGCTAATTTTAGAATTTAGAGCTTAGAAATTAGAATTTTGTGAAATGAAGAAGGAAAATGTGCCGCAGGATTTGGGTGCCCTTGGGAAGATCACAAAAGAGGTTTGCTATGCCACGGATAGCTCGGGCAAATACGTCACCGAATTGAGCAATGGCTGGAAAGTAAAAACCGATGCGCTGGATGTTGCCTGGAAGGATGTGGAGGAGCGCATAGCTGCCGCAAAAGCAAAGGTGCTTCGTGGCGAAGCCAGTGCCCTGTTGTTTTTTATGGAATACCGGTTGATGGATATGAGCATTTTATCCGATTATACCGGCTACTGGAAATGGCAGATCAAAAGACACCTGAAACCCGGAGTATTTAAAAGATTATCCGAAAGCAAGCTGCAAAAATATGCTGAAGCCTTTAACGTAAAGGCCGAAGACCTAAAAACGATGACCGTGCATGAAGCTTGATTTTGAACACCGCCAGTCGGCACATTGCGAATCGGGCGTTACCAGCAGCTTACTGCGCGAAATTTCTGAGTATAAAATTACAGAACCGCTGGCATTTGGCATTGGCGCGGGCCTGTTCTTTTGCCACATCCCGCTGATCAAAATAAACAATGGCCCCGCGATAGCCTTTCGTACGTTTCCCGGCCTGATATTCAAACGCACCTGCAATGCTTTAGGCGTACCTGTCGTTCGCAAAAAATTCAGCTCGAAAGAGAAAGCCGAAGCCTTTTTGCAACAGTGCCTCGACGAAGGCAAACCCGCCGGCTGCCAGGTCGGGGTGTATTACCTGTCTTATTTCCCCAAAGAATACCGTTTCCACTTCAACGCGCATAACCTGATCGTTTTTGGCAAGGAGAATGATAATTACTTGATCAGCGACCCTGTAATGGAAACAACGACTACACTTACCAGTTACGAACTGGAGCGCGTACGTTTCGCTAAAGGTGCTTTGGCGCCCAAAGGGCAGATCTATTACCCGGACAGTACGGCGAAGATCACTGATGAGCAGATGCGCAGGGCGATCATCAAAGGCATCAAAAATAATGTGAACCAGATGCTGCGCATACCCGGCAATTTCGCGGGGGTAAAAGGCATCAAATATACCGGCGAAAAGATCAAAAAGTGGCGCGACAAGTTAGGGCTGCAAAAAGCAGGTTCGTACCTGGCGCAATTGGTGCGTATGCAGGAAGAAATAGGCACAGGAGGAGGCGGATTTCGGTATATTTATGCGGCGTTTTTGCAGGAGGCCCATGCTTATGTGCAGCAGGATGAATTGCTGGAAATTTCAAATATTTTCACCCAGGCGGGCGACCTTTGGCGAACCGCGGCCGTACATGCTGCAGGGATATATAAGGGAAGGCTGGGCAGCCAGGAAGATTTTAACCAAATGGGCGATTACCTGGCCGAAATAGCCGAACTGGAAAAAAGCGCGTTCAATGCGTTAAAAAATATCAAATGGAAATGAACGATCAATTAGCCGTTAATATCAGCAATCTGGGTTTCCATTACCCGGATAATGACGGCATCGTTTTTTCAGGATTGAATTTACAGGTAAAAAAGGGCGAGCGTTTCGGGTTATTCGGCCCGAATGGGGCAGGAAAAACCACGCTGTTAAGTTTGATGACAGGGTTATTATCGCCTGCTGAAGGCAGTGTACAGTTACTCGGACAGGAAGTGAACAAACACCATAACGCCGTCAATAAATTGTTCGGGTTCGTTCCGCAGGATCTTTCCTTTTACCAGGAATTGAGCCCCGTAGAAAATATGGAATTTTACGGTGCATGGGCAGGCTTAACCAAACACCAGGTCAAAACCCAAACCGATGAACTGCTACATATACTGGGCTTAGAAAATGTTCGCAACAAGCAGGTAGAGAAGTTTTCTGGGGGTATGAAGCGGCGGGTGAACCTCGCTATCGGCGTACTGCACAATCCGCCTATATTGATACTGGACGAGCCGACGGTAGGCGTGGATGTGCAGACCAGGCATGCGATCATCGATTACCTGATGGAATTGAATAAAAACGGTACCACGCTCATTTACACGTCGCACCAGTTAAGCGAGGCGGAAGGATTATGCCGCGAAGCCGCGCTCATAGATAATGGCAAGATCATCACGTGCGGTGACATCGATACCCTGCTGAAAGATCATAAGCAGGAAAGCCTGGAAACTTTGTTCCTTGAGCTTACCGGAAAGGGGTATAGGAACGATGTTTAAGCTTTGGGCGACGATAGTAAAAGATTCCCGCGTGCTTTGGCGCGACGGCGTCGGGCTGGCCCTGATGTTCGTAATGCCCATCGTGCTGGTTATCGTCATCACCGATATCCAGAACAGCACCTTTCAACTCATCAATAAAAACAAGCTGCCGGTTTTGGTTTGCAACCGCGATACAGGCACCTCGGGAAAACAGCTGGTCGAAGCGATCAATAAAGTGGGCATGTTCAGTATATCTGAACTGCCGAAGGGTCAGGATAAAAAAACGATAGCCGATTCGATGAAGAAAAGCGATGCCCTGATGAGTGTGATCATCCCGGCTGATTTTACCCGCAAGGTAATGGCCAAATCCAAAACCACAGCAGGCAAAGCGCTAACCAGCTTCGGTTTACAGGCCGACTCGGCACAAAAGGATATGGGTGATATTTCACCTTTAACTTTATATTACAACCCTGTTCTACAGGAATCCCTGCGCTTGTCGGTCAAAGGCGCTTTGCAAAGCGCGCTGCAACTGGTAGAAAGCCGGCAAACCTTACGTACGCTGTATTTTGACATCAACGAAAAGCCATTGCCATCGAAACTGGAGGGCGAAATGCTGAATAATAAAGCGGTCATTAACGACTTGCCCGTTTCCACGAACGGCTCGCTGAAACCGCCTAATGCTGCGCAGCATAATGTACCTTCATGGACCATTTTCGCCATGTTTTTCGTCATCATGTCCCTTGGCGGCAGCATTGTAAGAGAAAAGACCAGCGGCAGCTTTATCCGCTTAAAAACATTGCCGACCAATTATTTAGTAGGCATGTTATCCAAACAGATCACATATGTAGGCGTTACCATCATACAGGCCATCGTGATATTTTCATTGGGGATATGGCTTTTCCCGCTGATCCATTTGCCCGGACTTAATTTGCCGCAGGATGTATTCGGCTTATTTGTAGTGACCGTGCTTAGCGGATGGTGCGCTGTTAGCTACGCGATAATGATAGGCGTATTTGCCGAAACCCACCAGCAGAACAACGGCTTTGGCGCGATCTCTATCGTAATACTGGCAGCAATAGGCGGCTTGATGGTGCCCACCTTCACCATGGATACCTCGCTGAAAACGATAGCCAATTTTTCGCCTATGCACTGGTGCCTACAGGCTTATTATGGCCTGTTCCTCGAGAACGGAAAGCTGAGCAATGTTATCGGTTATCTTATACCTTTGGTGGGAATAACGCTCGCATTTCAATTGATAGCGATTTGGGGATTGAAAAGAAAAAATTTAATATAATTGCCGCATGGACAATACCGAACTGAAAGAGAAGCTGAAAAGCCAGATCATATTATTTTTAAACCTAACCGACCTTACCCCGGCTGACATTAAGGACGACGAGCCTTTATTCGGCGACGGGCTGGGGCTGGATTCTATTGACTCATTGGAACTGATCGTGCTGCTGAAACGCGAATACGGCATTGATATCAAGGACCCGAAAGTGGGCCGCAAAGTGCTGGTGGATGTGAATACGATGGCCGAGTATATACGAGAACACGGAAAGAAGTAAAAACTTATGAAAGGCCGGATCGATATAAAATTCATAGTCGCGGCTTTACTTGCCCTGACAATATTGTCATCCAATTCTTACGCCCAGCACAAAAAAAGATCCCAAAACCATCCTATTTCCAAAGCAACATGGTATTTGCTACTGCCGGGTAACACTACCCTTTCCATGGCGTGGATACCCCCGGGTAAATTTGTAATGGGCAGCCCCGAATCTGAGCCTGGCCGCAAACCTGATGAAAGTCCGCAAACCAACGTAACGCTCACCAAAGGCTATTGGATAGGTAAAACTGAAGTGACCGTAGCCCAATGGAAGGCAGTTACGGGTATGAGCTTGCGCGGCAAGGTGATCAAATTGCTGAATGACGACAGCCTGTACGATTTTGAAGGAAAGAAAATGCGGATAAGGGATTTTATGCATTTCGATAAAAACGATCCTGACAAGGTAATGGCTAACGAGGACGACCAATTGCCCATGTATTTTGTGAGTTGGAACGAGGCGATGGATTTTTGCCGGAAACTCACCGAAAAGGAACATGCAGTTGGACGTTTGCCCGCCGGTTATGAATACACCCTGCCAACCGAAGCACAATGGGAGTACGCCTGTCGCGTTGGAACACCAACTACAAGTAGTCTTGACAGCGTAGCCTGGTACAGCAAAACAAGCGCTACCGGTTATAAAGGCCGAACGCTGGGCAATAATCCCCCTGCCGGCCCGCGTGATGTTGCAGGAAAGCAACCCAATCAATTGGGCATATACGATATGCTGGGTAATTTATGGGAATGGTGCCGCGACTGGTATGGGCCGTATCCCGGCGGCGACGTGACTGATCCTTTAGGGCCTGCAACCGGTATCGACCGGGTAAACCGTGGCGGAAGCTGGGGCAGCGGACCAAATGATGAGCGCCCGGCCAATCGCGCCAAAAACCCGCCGAATGAGGATAGTGCCTGGCGCGGGTTCCGTATCGCTTTATGCCCTGTTCAGCGATAGCCAATAAAAAATCCATTCCCGCAGATCACAGCCACGGAAATGGACTCAACTAAACATCACGCTCTACTCGTTTGTCAATATTACTTTTAGAGCTTTTTCTTTGGCCGCGTTACCAAACGTTTCGTAGGCTTTAACAACGTCACTCAGTTTGAAATGGTGCGTAATTAGCCGGTTCGGCTGTATCTTTTTCGACTGCACCGTTTTTAACAGCATCGGCGTGGTAACCGTGTCTACCAGCCTGGTAGTGATCGTTACATTTTGTGACCAAAGCTTTTCGAGGTGAAGCGTAACGCTTTTCCCATGAACACCAATATTGGCGATATGACCACCGGGAGCAATTATTTCCTGGCATAATTCGAAGGTCGCGGGTACGCCGACGGCTTCGATGGCGGTGTCCACCCCTATGCCGTTCGTAAGCGCTTTTATTCTTTCAAGAACGTTTTCTACGCCGCTGTTGATCGTTTTCGTGGCGCCGAAAGTTTTGGCTACCTCGAGGCGGTTTTCATCCATATCGATCATGATGATCTCAGCCGGTGAGTAAAATTGGGCCGTTAACAGCGCAGCCAAGCCTATCGGGCCCGAACCAACAATGGCTACAATATCGCCTGGTTTCACCTGCCCGTTTAAAACGCCGCATTCAAACCCTGTAGGTAAAATATCGCTCAGCATCACTAATGCTTCTTCATCCGCTCCCGCAGGGATGGGATAAAGGCTATTATCAGCATGTGGTATTCTTGCATATTCGGCTTGTGTGCCATCGATCAAATGGCCCAGTATCCAGCCACCGTCCGTGCAATGCGAATACATGCCTTTTTTGCAATATTCGCACTTGCCGCAGGAAGTGATACAGGAAATAAGAACATGATCCCCTTTCTTAAAATTAGTCACTCCGGTTCCCACTTCTTCCACTACACCTACACCTTCATGCCCTATTATCCTGCCATCAGTAACTTCAGGAACATCGCCCTTCATAATATGGAGGTCCGTTCCGCATATGGTTGTTTTAAATATTTTTACGATAGCATCAGTAGGCACTTTTATGGTCGGCACAGGTTTGTCTTCCCATGATTTTTGTCCCGGCCCGTGATATACTAAGGCTTTCATCGTTTTTACCGTGGTATGGAGTAAATCCACATTTTGGTCATACAGTAAGGTTTCCATGATATCTATTTTAATGGTGAATGTTCACGCTACAAAGATGATATGGCATTAGGGATTAATAAATGACCGTCGTCAGTATTAAGAATGATTTAGCGCAGTAAATGTTTGAGGGAGAAAGCAATAAAGATTTACACTTCGATAAAACTGCCCTGGAACTTAAAGCACATGATCTCATCGGTGCTAAGTTTCGCGGTCACATTGATGACTTCATCAGCAAATTTATAAACGATATCCAGCAGAACTGTTTCAGTGTTTGCCGGGTCGATCACGCGCATAAATTTGAGGCTGTCAGCTTTTTTTAGCAGGATCGCGATCTTAAGGGCGTTTTCCAAAACCTCTTTTAATGTTTGCAGCATGCAGGCGCCGGGTATTACAGGGTGGCCAGGAAAATGGCCTGCAAGTATTTCGCTGTTTGGGTTGATGCGCAGCACTGCCAGGATGATACCATCTTCATGCGCGATATTTTTTATCCTGAACAGGTCGTTGTTGGCAGATGACATCGCGCAAATTTAAACAGCAGAGACCAGCATTAACGAATGATATTTATTAAAGTAGTGATTGTGGATAAGTATCTTTTTAGGACTAAGGCTACTTTTTTTTCTTTCGAAAACTACTTCAGGCACAATTCCCTTGGTTAGGATGTTCGATGCCAGCCACAACGCGAATGATGACGACACCGGGTATTCGCCGCACAAGTGCTTATAGTTCGCAATGGCATTTTCTTTAAAAATCCCTGAATTAAGGTGTTGATATGCCGCGTCATTCCTGATATCACCGTTCCGGCCGGTGACGACCAGGTCAATATCTTCTGTTTGTAGTGAATGCTCTGCAAGGAAGCCAATGATCTCCTTTTCAATATCATCGGCCCGGTAAAGTATTTTAATACCTGCCAGTTCTGCAAGGTTATCAGCCGAAGGCTTATCCGTCAGCAGGAAAAATGCAGCCCCCTCGCCGTTGATGGTGCCTTTGGCTTCCGCCTCAAAAAGCGACAGGTTTGAGACAGATCTCCGCCGGTAAAGCCCTAGTCGCGTTAAAACCTTAAAGCTGGCATCTACGGTTTCTTCCGTTCCACCTACCAAAACGGTCTCCGCTTCCTTCTCATTTAAAAGCATCAACGCATCCAGCAAGGCACTTTCGAAGGATATGCCCTTATGTACAAAAGTGCTATTATAGCCATGGCACTGCAGCATTAATGCTACCTGGGCCGCGACGGTATTGTGTGTGGATTGGATGAATGCCGTAGGCGGAAGCATCTCTTCATTCAGTTCGATCAGCCGGGTTAAAAACGTAACCGTGTCTTCAAGGCAGCCCAGCGCCGTCCCGGTAATAATAGCGTCCGGCATTTCTATACCCGCGTTCGTTAAACATTGTTTCGCGGCAGCCACACCTCTTTTTACTACACTGCTCATGCGGCGTATGAGTTTCGGATCAATGAATTCCTTATAATCTGGTTCGATTACAGGTAAACGCGTGCCATTATACTCCACAATATCATCCAAAAAGCCTTGCTGGTTGAAGGTGTTTTGCGCCGATATACAGGCGGATGAACGGATATATGCTTTCATATCAGGTGGCCGAAAAAATTAAAGATGCGCAATTACCGCCAAAACCGAATGAATTTGACATCACATGCTTAATGTCTTGCCCCGATCTGAAATGCTTTTCCGGCCCAAAGGGCAATTCGCTCATACGGGTCTCAAACCGCAAATTGGGATAGATGATACCATGCTTAATAGCTAAGACCGAAAACACCGCCTCGATCCCACCGCTGGCCCCAAGCGTGTGCCCGGTATAGGATTTCGTGGAGCTCATGGGCGGGTAATGCGGATCGAACAATCTTTTCACAGCCGTACCTTCTGCGCTGTCGTTATTCGGTGTGCCGGTGCCATGCAGGTTGATGTAGTCAATGTCTGAAGGCTGCAGGCCTGCTTTATTCAAGGCGCCTTGCATAGCCAGGTAAGAACCTGTACCATCAGGCGACGAGGCCGTTTGGTGAAAGGCATCGTTACTGTTATTATAACCGCTGATGACACAATAGGGCGCTCTATTTAATGTTTTCGCGACCTTGTCCGAAACCAGTACAATGTATCCCGCGCCTTCGCCCAGGTTCAGGCCCTCGCGGTGCTCGTCAAAGGGTTTGCAGAACTCTTTATCGACGATCATCAGCGTATTAAAGCCGTTCAGTGTGAATTTGGTTAAGGAATCCGTCCCGCCAGCTATTGCCACATCCAGTATGCCGTTTTTGATCAGCCTTGCAGCATAAAATATAGAATTAGCCGATGAGGAACAGGCCGTACTGATCGTAGTAATAAAGCCTTTGATGCCCAGCTTATCTGCCACGATCTCGGTCATGCTGCCGCATTCATGGTCGGATATATTCCGCAGCTTGCCTTTATTATTATCAGCTAAAAACTCGGCAAAAAAATCCTCGCTCTTATCCATGCCGCCAACGGAATTAGCCGATATGAAACCGGTCCGGACCGAATGAACACCGGGAATGGCGGCATCATCCAAAGCTTCTTTCGCGGCCATATAACTCAGCAGGGTAGTACGACTGCTTCTTTCTGGTAGTCCAGATATCGTTATCAACTCGTCGTGGCTCAATTTTACTTCCGCGACCGGCAATTGGCCTTTATGAACAGTGTTAAGCAAGGTAATATCGCCCATGCCCGCCTCTTCGCGCTCAAAGCTTGCAAGATGTTCGGCTACATTATTACCGATACCGGAAATAACGCCCAAACCCGCTATATATACCTGTGAACCCATGTTCTAACTATAATTCATAGAGACGCAATGCATTGCGTCTCTACCTTTATTTAAATATGCTATTCATATTTTCTGACGAAAACGGAACTGCACCCTCACCATTTTGTCTTTCAACCCAAAATAATACGGCCTTATATTCTTCCTGTAAAATATCTACCCAGCCGCAGATGCAAGCTTGCAAAATATCATTATCCAGTAAATAATTTACCTGGTTTGCGATAAAACCTGTGTCAAACTCCTCCTGGATATAAAAGGCATGCTCGCCCTTAAAATTGTTTCGTATGCATATCTCGCCGATCACAATATTGGGCAAGGTATATACAAAAAGCGAAGGGGAGGCAACGTCCTTTACCGTCTCAAAATATTTGATGTCGTTATCCAGGCTCGAGTTTTTATTAGCTAAAACTATTCCAACATCTTCCGGCTGATGGTTTTCTTTTTTGAATGATTCCTTCAGTAAAACCTCTGATGCCAGCCATCCCAACTTACTTAAATTATCCATTTTGTAAAACTTAGGATAATTCAAACCGAAATACTGGTAAACCGATAACAGGAAAGCAGATGCATCGCCGCTCTTTTTCTCAAAGAGCTGATGGCCGTCTTTCAAAACAGTTCCCCGGCTGATGGTGCAGCTTCCCGTGATGTAGTTCAATTCGTCTTTCCCTTAGCTCTCCAAAAATAATCGATTATTTGCCAAAAACCACTGCCGCATTACAGCCCCCAAATCCCGAAGCTGTTTTTAAGAAATTCTTTGTTTCTGTATTCAGCGCCGACTTAATAACGTTTACCGGTTTGGTTACACCGTTCGCTTCAAAACCCAAGGTTGGCAAAACAACATTTTCCTGCAGCGAACGAACCGATATGATACTTTCTATCAATCCAGCCGCTCCCAAAGTGTGGCCATAATTTGCTTTCAGGCTATTTAACGGCACAGATACTAACTCCGATAAAGTTATGGCATTAGCCTCCATTTCGTCATTGTAAACCGTGGCCGTGCCATGAGCCGAAATGAAATTTAGAGCATTTGCTGAAATAGCGGCGTCTTTTAGCGCCTGGTTTATGGCGAAACTCAATTCTTCGCCTGTGCGTGATGGACCTGAAATATGATTAGCATCATTGCTGGCGCCTCCGCCTAATACTTTGATACTGCCCGCATATTTCTTGTTAGTTGACAGAATGATCGTTCCCGCACCTTCGCCCAAATTTAATCCGTCGCGGTTTTTGTCAAACGGTTTGCATACCTGCGGACTTAATGCCTGGAAAGATTGAAAACCAGATAAGATAAACTTCGAGATCACATCAGCGCCTGCGATTACCGCGTTTTCGTATTGTCCGGTCTGCAATAATCGCATCCCCGCTATGATCGCCATAACGCCGGAAACACAGGCGTTGGAAATAATGATTGGCCGATTGACAAAACCGAAATGACCGGCAACTAATTTGGCTGAGGTGGTCAGCGCTATTCTTTTTTGTAATTCGGCGCTATTGCTTCCTGTTTCCAGCAGGCTGATATTTCCTTTGGTTGATGATAGGATCAGTACTGTTTTTTTGTCTTCCGGATGTATCCCGCTATCATGCAAAACACTTGTTATAGATGAAATCAATAGTAATTCAAATTTTGTATAGATTTTATCTATTATATGTTCGTGCTTGTCAAACAAGGCCGCATAAAATGGCTGCGGCGAAATAGATTGATCAGAATGCTCTTTTACAGCAGACCTGCTTTGTTTAAGATTTTCAAAATTGTCGGCAGTGGTTTTTCCCAGCGGGGTAAAAACGTTATCAGCAACTACAAAAACATCCTGTCCGCGCATGGCATTTATTCATTTTTGCTGAACACCTTCATTTCGCATTGGGCGATCAGCTGATCGCCGAGCCAAACCTTTCCCGAAAGCACGGTGATGTCGAATATCTGGTTTTGTGAAGCGATCTCTGTTAGAATTTCATCATCCACTTTTGGCAGACTGAACACTTCAAAATTGCTTACCGCGCCGATGTAACCTACGGCCACCGGTTTATTTTCGATCTTTGCGAGATACCCTGCCCGCAAAGCGGCTGTTTGCGCGATGTTTTCCATCAGACCTGCTTCCTGGAACAATCCGTTCTTGACGAAAACGTTCTCAGCATGAATAACAAAGCTGCTCAATGTAGTGTTCTCATCCGTCTCAAGCAACCGACCCACCATTACAAAAGGCGGTTTTTGCGGGATCAATGGGATGATATCTTCAACAGGCAAAGTCATATCAGGTGTATAAACCTCCGTTGATCGATAATACCTGCCCGGTGATATAAGATGCCTCAGGCGAAGCAAAGAACGCAGCAGCAGCAGCCACTTCTTCCGGTAAGCCGAAACGTTTGGCCGGTATCATAGCCTTAAGTTCTTTTTCATCCAGATCCCCGGTCATATCCGTTTTGATAAAACCCGGCGCCAGCGCATTCACGGTTATGCCTTGCCGGGCTACTTCCTGCGCTAATGCCTTTGTTGCCCCGATTACTCCCGCTTTTGCAGCAGAGTAATTGGTTTGCCCTGCCAGTCCCTTTAAACCTGAAAGCGAAACCACATTAATGATGCGCCCATATTTCTGAGTAATCATACCGTTTAAAACCAATCGGGTCACATAGAAAAAGCTGTCGAGGTTTGTTTTGAGCACATTGTCCCATTGCTCTTCGGCCATCCAGGCCATCAGGCCGTCGTCGCGGATACCGGCGTTGTTCACCAGCACTTCGATCTGCTTGTCCCCGTTATTTTCTATCCACGCGCCCAAAACCTGCTGTATTTGTGCCTTATCAGCGACATCAAATTGCAGCAACTCGCCATTACCTTGTATAAGGGAAAGCGTATTCTCAGCTTCAGTTTTATTGTTTTTATAATTCACCAGCACATAGTAGCCCATACCCGCCATTTTCTGGCAGATAGCCCTGCCTATGCCCCTTGAACCGCCGGTGACCAACGCGCATTTCATTTTGCCTGGGTGCTGAAATGATCCGAATTCTCCAAAAAATCCTTTACGAGTTCCATTTCTTTGTATCGGGCTTTATCCTCGACAAATTTCGGGAATATTGGCCTTACTTTATCATATAACGACCTGGAAGCGGTCGCCAGGCTGTCATGGCAATCCAGGTAATCAATAGCTTGAAGAATAGTTACCAGGTGAATGGCAAGCACTTCGAAAGAATTATCGATCACCCGCTTGGTCATCAGCGCGGCATTACAGCCCATGCTTACAATGTCCTGGTTATCGTTATTGTTCGGGATGCTGTGTACATACATCGGGAACGATAAACTCTGATTTTCAGCGACTGTCGAGGTAGCCGTGAACTGCATGCCCTGCATACCAAAGTTGAAACCTAAAATGCCCATGTTTACAAACGGGGGGAATTTCTGGTTCAATTTATTGTTCAGCAGGTAATTCAATTGCCTTTCACACAACATAGATAGCTTGGTGATGGCGATCTTCAACTTATCCATTTCCAGTGACACATAGTCGCCGTGAAAATTACCCCCATGGAAAATGTTATGATTCTCATGATCGATAACCGGGTTGTCATTCACTGAATTCAGCTCATTCACCAACACATTCTCGGCACCCGCAATAGTATCGTATATTGGTCCCAAAACCTGCGTTACGCAACGCAGGGAGTAATATTCCTGTACTTTATCTTCAAAGATCTCCTGGTCCAGGTTATCCGGGTTATACAAGTGTTCCGACCTGTCGCGGATCATCTTGCTGTCTTTCAATATCGCGCGCATCATAGCGGCGATCGCATTTTGCCCTTTATGATGTTTTACAATGTTAAGTTCATGCGAATAATGGTCATCAAAAGCTTGTACCACTTCATTGATCATCGCCGAGAACAAAACCGCCCAGTTCAATAATTTTTTAGCCTGTACGATATTGATCAACCCGATGCCCGTCATGGCTGAAGTACCATTAATGACGGCTAGTCCCTCACGAATATGGATCTTCAGCGGCTTGAGATTAAAGCGGTTGAATATTTCGATAGCCGGGTAAACTTTACCTTCGAACCAAACTTCACCTTCGCCGATCAAAGCGAGTCCCAAATGCGCCAATTGTATCAAATCGCCGCTTGCACCTACGCCGCCATGCTCGTAAATGCAGGGGCTGATATCGTGATTGATCATCGCCTTCAGCAATTCAACCGTTTCGGTATGTACTCCTGAATAGCCCAGCATGAAGCTATTGAGCCGGGCAACCATCAGCGCTTTGGATAATTGCGCCGGGATCAGCTTTCCACTGCCTGATGAGTGGCTGCGGATAAGGTTATACTGTAGCTGGAGGATATTTTCTTCGCTTACTTTGTACTGCGCCATCGGCCCGAATCCGGTATTGATACCGTAGATAAGCTTATTAGATGAGAATTTTTTAAGGAACTCGAAACTGGTGTTCACCTTTTTGAGGGCGACCACATCCAAAGCAGCTTCCTTGTGTTTGAATACCAGTTCGGCAAAATCATCTAAGGAAAGCGCACCTTGTCCAATTTGTATCATGGGCAAAAAATGTTTTTGTCAGGTTTTTAATAATGGGCTAAAGTAGGAAATTAGTCCGAAAGTCCGCATAAGTCGGAAAGTCCGAAAGACAATTTGCCGGTTGATAATCTCTTACGGACTTACGCCGACTTTCCGGCTTCCGGACTTCTTTTATCAATAAATTTGATGGGTTTGCGGGTAGCTTCGTTGAATTGTATCTTTTGTATTTCCTCAACTGTGACATACTTTATTTGCGGGCTCACCCTCAACCTTGCCTGCAGGTAGGCACGGATGCTGTGGTCGCACTCCTCGCTGGTATCGGCGGGAACGACATATAGCAATACCTGGTCAAGCCCAATCTCATCGGAGTAGACTTCAACCACAAAATCAAGGATTTCCTCCCGTTCGTTCAGTAAGTCGAACAACGCCGGCGGGTAAAGAGTCGTTCCCTTAAATTTGATCATCTGTTTTTTGCGGCCCATCAGCGGCGACAAACGTAAAGTTGTCCGGCCGCAGGCGCAGGGCTCATCGGTATACAAGCAGATGTCACCCGTTTTATAGCGTAGCAAAGGCATACCTTCCACGCCAAGCGTGGTGATGGTTACTTCGCCGGGTGCGTGAGGGCCCACCTGTTCATTATTCTCATCCAGTAATTCCACGATCACCAATTCAGGCTGGTAATGGCCGCCCTTGCCTTCGCCGCATTCGGTGAAGGCGGTTTGCATTTCGGTAGAGGCGTAGGTTGAGTACAATTTGATGTTCCAGGCCTCGGTTATCTTTTTGCCAAGGGTATTCAGCGAGAAATCGTTATTGCGGATATTTTCACCGATACAGATGGCTTTTTTTACCGAAGTACTGTTGACATCGATGCCGTTTTGTGTGGCGAACGCGATCAGCTTCAGTATAAACGAGGGTACAGCGACGATTGCGGTTGGTTTTAGCCTTTCGATCGTTTCCCATTGCAGCGACGGCACGCCAGGCCCCAGGCGTATAATACCTGCGCCTATCTTACGGATACCCGAATAATAGGCGATCCCGGCCATAAACTGCCTGTCGAGCGTGAGCATCAGTTGATAAATATCGTCCTTTGAGCCGTCGGCGCAGAGAAAGGAATTGTATTCGTTATAAGCCAGTCGGTTCAGGTCGTTTTCAGTCAATGCAATGGTCACGGGGCCGCCCAATGTTCCCGATGTAGAGGTATATTCGATCACTTTTTCAGCCGGTACGCACAGGAAATCATTGTTCCGCTTTTGCAGATCGTCTTTTTCGGTGGTTGGTAGTTTTGTGAGATCAGCAAGCGTTTTTATCGCGGCAATATCGATATGATGCTCCGCAAACAGCTCTTTATAAAAAGGCGAATTCTTTGAAACATACGACAACAAATCCTGCAACTTCTTTTCCTGCATGTTTGTTATTTCGCTCGCTTGTTGCCGGTTCTGATCCAAAAGCATCGTTGGGGTCTTGTTAGCTCCAAATTTAACAAAAAAAGCCGTTGCCCGGCATTGTTACCGGGGCAGGGCAAACATTCTCCAGCTATGTGGGTTGTATTCTTAACTAATATTTTTATTATGAAAATTCTGAAAATTTTTGCGGTAACCTTGGCCCTCTGCGGATTGACTGCAACCGGTGCTTCGGCCGCTCCAAGGCACCATCACCATTGGCGCCACCATCGCCACTATTATCACCATAGCGCGCGGGTAGATGTAAACCTGCCTTCGCCTCCGCGACATCCCCCAGGACCGCCGCCACCGCCACCACGACCATAAAAAATAAATGGTGATTTTGTGCGTTAAATCGTAATTGTAAAATTTCAATCACCAAATTATTTTACACCGTTTAAATAGTAACTTCGGTAACCAATTTTTTAATTATGAAATTCATCAGATTTTTTATGGCAGCGGCTATAGCGGTTTTTAGCCTGCAATTTTCAACGGCATCAGCCGCCACACTGGTAAAGGCAGCCGGCACATCATTACATACAGCGAATGCAGCTTCTGCACCGCAGCACCGTCGTCATGTGCATCGTCACCATCGCCGGATACGCCGTCACAGAAAATAATAGTGGCATGAAATTAAAATACTGAAGCCCCTTTCGGGGCTTTTTCTATATCAGGCGTTATACATTATCCTATAGTATTCATCCGCCATCCTGCCTGAATCAAAAGCGGGTACGACATCCGCCGCACCCTTCCGGATCATAGACACCCACTTTTTCTGATCTTTATAATACATTGGCCTGATCACATTATCCAATATATCCATTAGCTCGCGTGCTTCGGCCATGTCCGTTTCATCAAATTAGTCTATAGTGCCGAAATGCCTGTTCAACTGATCTGGGCAGGTAAACCTTACCCTGAGGATTATGGGGCAATATCGCAGTTCAACCAGATCATCCATAAAATGTGGCCCTTTGCCAAT
>Ga0207064_1030_pt1 | contig 25673 bp, 27 predicted proteins | sample Alteio_BWMinCont_26_FD_153488 | JGI IMG/M metagenome (GOLD analysis project Ga0207064, IMG submission 153488) | Enriched cells from forest soil in Barre Woods Harvard Forest LTER site, Petersham, Massachusetts, United States -... | ecosystem: Environmental > Terrestrial > Soil > Temperate forest >...
TGCAGATCTGGTCTTCCATATTGTTTTGATTTTAATAGCGATGGGTTTTAAACCCATCGCTATCCTATGATCCAAATATATTATACTTCCGCCAAATATTTATGCACAAAGCTAATGGCCATCGAGCCTTCGCCTACAGCGGAAGCCACCCGGTTCATCGCCCCCGAACGAACGTCGCCCGCTGCGAAAATACCGGGGCAGCTGGTCTCAAGCAGGAAGGGGTCGCGTTTCAGTTTCCATACTTTTTTAAATACATCATAAGCGGTCAGGTCGCGACCAGTTTCGATAAACTCTTTGACATCCTTAATAATGTCCAGCTTTATCCAGTCGGTATAGGGCTTGGCACCGATAAAAATGTATAAAGCGCTTGCATCATAAGTGGTTTTTTGCTGTGTTTTTATATTGATCAATGTAAGATGCTCCAAACATTCTATCCCATCGACTTCGCATATCTCGGTATTGGGCAGCACTTCGATATTAGCGGTCTGCGTGATCTGGTTGATCAGGTAAGCTGACATCGTCGCTGTCAGGTCGTCACGCCGGATAACGATATTTACTTTCCGGGCAAATTTCGACAGGTACATAGCCGCTTGCCCGGCTGAATTGCCGCCACCAATAATAAAGACATCTTTGCCTTTGCAGGCGGCGGCTTCAGTCATGGCAGCTCCGTAATAAATGCCCGCGCCGGTGAATTTTTCCACTCCTTTCACTTCCAGTTTCCGGTAATCAACCCCGGTAGTGATCACCACCGCGCGGCTCACGATCTCGGGCCCATCATCCAGTATAATAGTTTTGTAACCATCCTTTTGCCGGATGTCTTTAACCGAATGCGGCGACAAAAATTCAGCGCCGAGGCGTGTTGCCTGGCTGATGGCCCGGCGCGTAAGATCGGCTCCGCTAAGGCCGGCCGGGAAACCAAGGTAATTCTCAATGCGCGAACTGGTACCCGCCTGGCCGCCCGGCGCCCGGCGTTCTATCAGCAGGGTTTTTAACCCTTCGGATGATCCGTAAACCGCAGCAGCTAAGCCTGCCGGGCCGGCACCGATGATTACTACATCATAGATTTCGTTCGTAATTTGTGGGCTTAAACCTGCTTTTTCAGCTATCTGCCTGATCGTAGGCTTGCCGGCACAACTGCCATCCTCAAAAATGATCAACGGCAGATCGTTTGTGCTCAGATTATTTGCTTCGAGCAAGGTTTTTGCTTCGGGGTTACTCTCGATATCATACCAGCGATAGGGGATGAGGTTACCGGCAAGATAGTCTTTGATCTCGTGTGATTTTGGCGAGAATTGATAGCCGATCAGCTTGATACCTTTAAAGTCGGGCGTATAATCACTTTGCCAGTCATCAAGTAAGTCATTGATTACCGGGTAAAGTTTTTCCTCCGGCGGGTTCCAGGGCTTCGTAAGGTAATAATCTAACTGAACCACATTGATCGCCTTGATCGCCGCTTCGGTATCCGAATAGGCCGTTAGCAATACCCGTTTGGCATCGGGATAAATCTTGATCGCTTTTTGCAGAAAATCCACGCCTTCCATTTCGGGCATACGCTGATCCACTAAGAACATAGCTACTGTATCGCCCGTGTTTTTGCAGTCGGTCAAAGCTTCAAGCGCCTCATTAGCCGAGGTGGTGCTGATGATCTTATAATCACTATTATATTGTGTTTTCAGGTCGCGGCTGATGGCGCGCAATACCTGTTGGTCGTCGTCTATAGAAAATATGATGGGTTTGTTCATGTTTATTTGATTACACCGATAATCCTGTTGATTGCACCGATTAGCCGTTTATCGGAAAACATACTGTAAATTCAGTATGTCCCGGCTCCGACTTTACTTTGATCGAACCGTTGTGTTGTTGCTGTACGATCCGTTGTACCACTTCAAGGCCAAGGCCCGTACCCTTACCCATTTCTTTCGTGGTAAAGAAAGGTTCAAAAATGCGCGATTGTATGTCAGCCGGTATGCCCGGTCCATCGTCTATAATACTTACCTGTACAAACTCACGGTCTTTTTGAGTTTTGATGATCAACGTACCTTTATCATTGGCTTCCATGGCGTCGATGGCGTTGTCGATCAAATTGGTCCATACCTGGTTCAACTCACCTATAAATGCTTTAACCGGCGGAAGTGTTTCGTCAAATTCTTCTACCAAAGTGATATTGCCTTTTTTAAATTTATAGCCCAGCATGGTCAATGTATTTCGTATGCCGATATGGATATCGGCATATTGTTTATCGGGCGCGCGGTCCATATGGGTGAAGTTTTTCACCGAACTCACCAGGTCGGCAATACGTTTTGACGATTCGCCGATGTCCTCTACCATTCTTTCGGTCACCAATAGGTTATTGACCCAGTTAAGCACAGGAGATAAAAACTGCCTGGGTATATGTTTACCGAAAGCGCGTATATCTTCAGGCTGAAAGCCAAATTCTACAAAATTTTCGGCCGTATCCACTTCGGTAATAAGTTCCAGTTCATCGAAGAGGTCGGTTAACTCGTCCTCTTTTTCAGTTCGCTGGCGCAGCGTAAGTTGAAGGGGCTGCCGGTCATCCAGGACGCGAAATAATATTTCGCTTACCGCGTCAACTTGCTCCGGCTCCATGCGGATAGCGATAACGGATTTGAAATCGCCGGGCTGCATTTTCAGGTGTTTCAGCAGCGAATCCGAATCGCGTACGATGGCCGAAGCAGGGTTGTTCAGTTCATGGGTTAACCCGGCGGAAAGCTTACCCAAGGCCATCATTTTTTCGTTTTGCTGCTGAAAAGCAGTAAAGCTGCGCACACGATTTGTCATTACATGAACCAAAGCTTGTGTTAGTTCAAACTGCGTTTGGATCATGTCTTTTATCTTATCAGTATCAAAGGTCAGGAGCTGCGTTTCGCCCATAGCCTGGCTATTGACGTTCGCGATAACGCCCCTTGAAAAGGGCAGGTAGCCTGTAATATTGCCCTCGCCAAATGACCCAACCTCGCGTATGCTGCCATTTTGTATCATACAGATGCGAATTCCGCCTTTGATAATAAAATGCGGCCCGCGTATTGGCTGTCCCACTTCGGTTATAGGATAGCCATCCGAAAGCGTGTGACATTCGCTGTTATCGATCAGCCATTGCAGCTGATCTTCCGGCACATCTTCCAGCGCTTCGAAAGTTTTGAGTAATGCGGGCGTACATTCTTGCATGCGCTAAAATTAGAGAAATTAAAGCAGTTCGGTCAAATGATATTCTTCATCCTTTCGTGAATTTCTGCTTTTAGTTTCTGGAAGAAAATACTCCTTTCTTTTTCCCCCACAACACTGATATGGGTTGATTTGCGTATCATGTTTTGGAAATGTTTATAAGTAAATTCACAGAAACCCGCGTCCTGTGTCGACATGAAATTTAAGCCGTTATGATTGATAAATGTAATCTGCCGGTTATCGCTTTCAACAAAAAGAGTATTGTCCCCGATAAGGGTTTCATTGGTGTACGCGTCATAAGAAACCGTGGTTTGGAGGTCTGGCTTGGCATATAATAATTTTTTCCCGGTTTCAGCCTGCATCTCCAGGTGATTCACTAGTTCCCCCAACTGCGTATATACCTTGAATAACACATCGTTACCGGTGAAAATATTTGCCTCCCGGTAAAACTCTATCTGGCTGATGGTCGCGTTTATGCAATCCCTGGTCCATATATCTATAGTCGGTATCTTAGCATAAAGCGCATCGATCCTTTTCGCTGTTTCAATAGCTTCGGTATCGGCTTCAACCCCGTTAAACTTTTGTCTGCCAAGTTCGGGATAAGCCAGCAAGGTCCTTTTCCAGAAGAAAAATTTGAAGGCCGTTAATTCAGGGAACGGGATGAATGAAAAAATGGGCAGGTCCTTGCTAAACCAGTACATTTTAGGGTTTTGAAGGCCATTGAACACAGCCAGGGTATTTGCAACAAACTGGAGCCATTTATTAAAACCCTGCGAGAAATGGTCTACCCTGTCGTCCGTAAAAATAACAGTACTGGTCTGTATCTGCAATAACTGGTCGAGTGAGACCTGGTATGTAACACATAGCACCTGTATCTCATCCAGCCCTAACGCTTTCTCGCCTCTTATGCGCCTGTAGGCGCTGTCATTGCTAATGTTCAGCAGCTCTGCCATCTCGTCGACGAACGAAAGGTGAGCTGGTAGTTTTGATTTGATGTGATCAAAAAAGAGTACTTGGGTCTGAATAGCGTCCATGAATCTTAGTTTTTGTGATTTTTTAGCACTTTTTAATAATTGCCAGGTTATTATTTGCAAGAATTATGGGCGGGGTATTAATATTTAATAAATATAGGAATAATTGCAATTATCTCTTCGGTATACTGCACGCCGTTGCATAATTTGCTGAATTTGAACTCGGCAGCCTATTTATCAATTTCAGAAGCCTTGATCTCCCGGGTAGCTTTGATCATAATATCAAGGCGATATTAAAGCAATTATTATTAATCATTAAAACTTATTATCATGAAAAAATTATTGTTTCTTTCAATTTTCTGCGTGGCAGCTCATTTTGCAAGCAAAGCCCAGGGCGCCAGGTTTGGCGTTACTGCCGGAGCCGCGTTTTCTAACTACGACGTTAAAATTGGCGGTGCGTCATCCACCGACAAATCATTAACGGGACCGGTATTTGGCGTGCTGCTGGATATACCGATCAGTTCAAACATTAGTTTCCAGCCTGCGGTTAATTACCTGCAAAAAGGAGCAAAGAATGACACCACGGCTGATGGGGTTACCCTCACTGCAAAGCGTACAGTAAATAATTTTGAGATTCCCTTGAACTTTGTGCTTAACGCACGGGGCGACAATGGTCATTTCTTTATCGGCGCAGGCCCAACGCTTGCTTTCGCAATTTCGGGCAAAGATAAATTGACCGATGGAACAAACTCCCTATCAGCCGATCTGAAGTTTGGAAGTACTTCAGATGATGACCTTAGAGGGCTGGATATTGGTGCGAATTTTATGGCGGGGTATTGCTTCAATAACGGATTGATGTTTTCGGCCAATTATAACGCCGGCCTTAGTAACCTGATGCCTGTATCCTCTGATGGTTCTGTAAAAAGCCATTATTTCGGGATAAAGATCGGTTTTCTGTTAGGGGGCAGCGGTAAAAAGTAAACTTATACAAAATATGGGCGGCAAATTAAATACCGCCCATTTACAATACATGAAGCTCCGGGTAGTTCGGCAATGACAATACCCTCCGCCTCTGATTTGCTATCTGCTTAATATGGCGTAACTTACTGATTTTCAGTTTTTTTGTTGTAGCTTGCTGTTGCAGGTCAACTCAAAGTCTCAACGAAGATATTAAAACGAAGATATTAAAACGAAGATATTAAAGCAGATCCGCAATAGAAATTAGCGAGTTTAAAACCTAAAGCAAAAGACAATGAAAAATCTCATTAAAGGGATGCATTACTTAGCATGCTATCGTTATTTAGTTGTACGAAGGTTATTTATACCCACGAGCAGGTATTGAACCGCTACCAAACCAAACAGGAGGTGATCAACCGGTTTGGAATGCCAACTGAGAAAAGAAAAGGAGAGGGTGGGATCGAAGAGTGGCTTTATAAATTTGAAAAACATGATTCATTTACCAACCATTCAGTTAATGCGGTCAATAATACCCAAACAGCAGATGTGACCGAATTTAACAGTTATAAAAGGTGTATCATTTTCACTCTTGATGATCATGGTAATGTGCTGAGTTGGAAGTTTGAAAAGGTGGATCTTGCTGAAAGAAAACCTGCTCCCGGCAAAACGATTGCATTGGTTTTAGGGTCTATCGTTTTGGTTGTAGCTTTATACGGAGCTGCGGTATTAGCAACCAATGGCGTTTTTTCAGGCGGCTATTAATAAAAAAATGCCATGCTTTTTGTAATTGGTTCAGAGCAGCCAATGCATGTCAATTCCGAATGAGCTTACCACCCTTTGAAATTCCTCAAGGAGTTGGTGATTCTCTCTTATAGCTCGTGGGATCGTTTGTTTTTTCAAAGCAATAGCGACCAGCAGCCCTGCCGCCTCGCCTATGCTCCACTCAACCGGGTGAAGGCGATAGCAACCATTGGTGATATGCGTAGTGCCAATATTTTTGCATGCCGGAAGCAGATTTTCCATTCGTTGCGGCAAAAGCGCTCCCAAGGATATTTGAAAGGGCAGAGATTCAATGTCGATATAATTGGTTCCTGCATCAGATGGGTGCAGATCGATGCGGTAATAACCTGTACCGACGGTATCATAAAAATTGGTGGCTTTGCCCGTTTTGTCTTTTCCAACAACCAGCGCCCTGTTTTGGGCGCCGACGTGTTCCTCCAAAATGGTGAAAACCGCTTTTATACGTCTTGATTCGCGGACATAGGGAGCTTTAGCTAAGCCGTCTTTTGTACCCAGCACATCGCCGCGCAGTCGTAAGCCCGGCCAGCCCGTTCCACCATCTATGCGCGGCGCTTCAGTTTGAAGCCAGTAAAATAGCGATAGACTCAACTGTTTTGCATCATCGATATGCTTTTGCCGTTCTTCTTTGCTTACATCAATAAGGTTGCCCAATAAATAATCATTCTGCGGCCAGTTGACCAGTGTAACGTCGCTCGTGAAAGCACCCTCTTTAAAATTGCTTTTATCCAGTATGCGCCTGTAGTTCCACAGGTTCATTTTATCGCCGGTATTTTTGCCGGTGGGATCAAAGGCTAAAGTACTGTTGGCTAAAGTTTGCGGGTTACAATAAGTAAAATCGAGCAATTTACCCGGCCAGGGGGGCGTCAACTGAGGGACAAAATTTCGCCATTTTTCATATCCTGCAGGTTTATTGATGACATTATTCGCGCCATCAATATGATCCATCGCGAAGCAAATGGTAAAAGCCTGCTGATTTTTTGGATCAATCGTTTCGGGCGCATGCAGTTCTTTGGTTTCGTTTTTTGATTCGGCGCCGGTAATATATTCAGTTCCGGTGATGGGCAGTAGATCACCAAGCTCGGTAGCATCGATAAAATACGGAGCGGAAAGAATAATCCCCTTGCCCGTCAGGTTATTAACCGCTTTTAATGATCGTACCTTATCGCCGGTCACGTCCGCTGCTGCTATTGTGTGATCAGTTAACAATACCAGCTTCTTTGAATGAATATACGGCGCCAGCATGTTGTACAAAACGGTCTCAGCTACACGCGCTTCACAGCATAACGCCGAAACCAAACCATTGCCGGGATTGAAATCTGGACGGGCAATTGTATCGGCCGTTAGCGGGTAATGTTGCTTGTAATAATTGCGGATATTGGTGCGTAATTGCCTGTAAGTTTTGGTTGAGCCATGCGTTTCTATCCATTGGTGCTCATCCGGCGGAACACCCTGGCTGGTCAGTTGCCCGCCTATCCAGTCGGTTTCTTCGGTCAAAACTACTTTTAAACCATTGCGTAAAGCAGAAAGCGCGGCGGCACATCCACCCAGGCCGGCGCCTGCTATGACAAGGTCGGCAGAAATTTCATTTGCACCTGTGATCGAAAAACCTGGCGCGTTTTCAAAAGCGAGTGCACCCGCACTCACTGTCGCCAGCCCGATGAAATCACGGCGTTTCACGGTTGTTTTGCCACGTCGTCGAGGAACTTTTCGAACTGATCACTATTATAATTGGCGTGTTTAAAATGCGAGAAAACGATGTAGCCTTTTTTATTGATCACTAACGTGGTGGGTATGCCTTCATTGTATAATTTCCCCGCCCCGATTGCGGCATAAACGGGGAACGTATAATCTTTTAACTGCAGGAATTTTGTAGATTTAGGCAGGTCGCCGTCGATGTCAACTGTCACAAAAACGACCCTGGGGTTGTTTTTTTCTTTTTCATAAAGCGCATCTATGGTCGGCAGCTCGGCCAGGCACGGCGGGCACCAGGTAGCCCAGAAATTGATAAAAACAACTTTGCCTTTCTCATCCTCTAAGCTAATGAGTTGCCCGTCAGGTGTTCGCAACTGCACGGCTGGCGCCAACTGATATTGACTATCGGGTTTTAGCTGCGGTATATCGGGTTTAAAGAAGCCAACAGACATTAACCCCCTGATCATCCAGCTTTTCAGGCGCGGGCTTAATGCATAGGCCAGCAGGAAGAAAAGCAGCAGAACGGGTAATACTTTATCGAGTTTTATTTTTTTGAGGTTCATGATTTCCCCTCAAATATACTGGTTTCTGCTTTATAATTCAGGTATTTCCATACCGGGATAGCTGCAGCGGCGCCGGCAATTGTAGCTGCTATGTAGATCCATAGGTGTTCTGTATGACCGGATATAATAGCAGGGGCAAACGATCTTGCCGGGTTCATTGACGCACCGCAGATGGGGCCGGCGAACATGGCCTCTAAACCTACAACCGAACCTATAGCCAAACCGGCGAACATGCCTTGTTCCTTGCTACCTTTGGCCACGTTGATGATAACAAGCATTAGGAAAAAGGTGAGTATCAGTTCCAGGACAAAAGACTGCATATCGCTGCCAGCAGGCAAGGTAGCACCTAAATATTCGCTGGCGGGGAACAAGAGTTTCAGCGTGAGGCTTGCCATAAATGCACCCGCCGACTGGCTTATGACGTAGGGTAATAGCTCCTTTGCGGGGAACTTTTTTGCAATAGTAAAGGCAATACTTACGGCCGGGTTGAGGTGCGCACCCGAAATATCGCCAAAGGCGTAAATCATACTCATCACAACCAGTCCAAAGGTGATAGCTACGCCCGCATGGCCAATACCGCCATGCGTTTGCTGGTCGATAATGATGGCGCCGGTCCCTGCAAAGACGAGCGCGTAAGTGCCCAATAACTCAGCTATGTATTTTTTCATTCGTATTTTGAGTCGCCCAGAATTTTACTTCTTTGGATTCCCCGATAAAATCGAGTACGGCCAGTTTTATTTCATCTCTCACTTTCCTGGTTTGTTCTAAAATTTCTTCCTGTGTCCCGGTAAAACCAGAAGGGTCGGCAAATGACCAGCCTAATCGTTTTACCACCCCAGGGAATATCGGACAGGATTCGGCACTGGCGCCATCGCAAACTGTGATCACGGCATTGTATCTTTTGCCCCGCTTAAAGAGTTCGAAAACACTTTGTGTACCATTTTTGCTAATGTAAATGCCTGCCTCGGCCATTACTTTTACCACATTAGCGTTTAATTTACCGGGTTCCAGCCCGGCGCTTTCGGCTTGCAGACTTTCTCCGCCGAATTTGTTCAAAAAGGCTTCAGCCATCTGGCTTCTTGCGGAATTATGAACACATACGAACAAAACATTGTGCTGTATCATCATATTAAGTTTTAATGGTTTCTTTATTGAGCTGTCCTTTTACAAAATCGCTGCTATATGTCTTTATCATATCCCTTACCTTCCTAAATTCGGCCATTACCTCGTCGGGGCTGCCTTTTGCTTTTGCGGGATCCGGGAAATCCTGGTGAAAACGCTGCCCTTTGCCGGGGAAATAGGGACAATTCTCATTTGCGTTATCGCACACGGTAATAATATAATCGAATGGGATGCCAATATATTCGTCTACATTGTTCGATGTGTGTTTGGATATATCAATATGGTCCTCTGCCATTATCCGTATGGCTTTGGGGTTTACGCCATGGGTTTCTATCCCCGCACTGTAAATATTGGCTTTGCCGCCCGCGAAATACCTTAAGTAACCCTCGGCTATCTGGCTGCGGCAACTGTTGCCGGTGCATAATACTAATATATTTTTCATAAGAGTTTCTTCATTACAATGGCCGATTGAGGGCATACATGACTGAATTCTGAAGATCGCTGTACTTCTTCAGGCACATCTGCCCGTGTTATCTTCATATAATTTTTATGCTCAAAGTAATCCGGAGCTGTTTCTGTTAGCAGGTAAATTTCCTTCAGGAATTTGGCTGCAGCCAATGTTTCTATTTGCTTTAGCAGTTCGCCTGCCACACCCTTATTCCGGGAGTCGGACCTTACGGCGACCGACCGCAAGAGTCCGTAATTGCCGTAAGTTTCAAGCCCCGCAGTGCCGATAACTTCATCATGTTGTATAGCTACAAGGAAATTATCCAATTGGGCAGGCATATCGTCTGCCGGCAACCTTTCGGCCTTAAGCAGGTTTACAACGCTTTCCCGATAATTTATGGCGTCCTTAATATCCATGTACTTTAATAATAAACAGGTTGCTGCTTTTTAAGGGCGGCTTCAAAAAATGCCCGGATCAACGGATGTGGGTTTTGCAGGGTGGATCTAAATTGCGGCAGGAACAAAGTAATTATAAAAAAATCGTTACGGTTATACTCCATAATTTTTGCCTCGCCTTCTTCATCACAGCCTGCTACTATCAAACCCTCTTTATCAAAAACGCTGATCATTTGTAAACTTACGCCATAGGTGCAATGTGACTCTTCATAAACGATCTCCGCCATGTTGTAAATTTTATCCGTTAATGTACCCTTCACCGGCTTAAAATTTATGGTATGCATGCCGGTACCACAGAAACTAAGCGGCTGCAGAAAAATTTCGTTTGGCTGTAATGCCACATCTTCATAAGGATGGTGCACTGCTGGCAATTGAAAAAGTGCCTGCCCAAACTCAAGCACGGCATAGTTAAAGCCGCTACAGGTCCCAAAAAAGGGAATATTGTTTTCGCGTGCATACCGGATCCCATTGATTACCCCTTCCTTACTTTGATAAGGGCCCGAACCGGCAACAAGCCCCTGGTACTGACTTAAAATAACAGGAGCATTATCAACGAGGGTTTCGGTCGGTATCCAATCGAAAGTAAAATCAAAAGTACCCTGTAAATCCCTGAAGGAATCGTTCATCCTGTAATGGGGCTGGTAATTTTCATCCAGGTTTCCGAGGATACCTATTTTGAATCTATTCATAAAACATTAATTACAGCATCCCGGTTCACAACATACTTTAGCTTCAAGTGGCTTTTCGGCATAAACTGTAACGCTGAATATGCCTGTTCCGCCGTTCAGGAATTGATTGATCTCTTCATCACTCAAATGTTCCTTCAAAATATCCAATGGTAAACTAATCCCCTTTTCTTTTTGAATGCTCAAATTTTCAAAGCCATTAAGCCTGATCAATTCAAGATACACTTCTTTTTGTATAGCACCAGATATACAACCCGAATACATTTCAGCGCTTTTTTGTAAACCTTCAGGTAGTGTGCCTGCCAAAACGATATCGGAAATGCTAAAATGGCCGCCCGGTTTCAATACCCGGTATATTTCTTTTAAGACAGCATCCTTATTGGGTACAAGGTTCAACACACAATTGCTCACGATCACATCCGCCATATTTGCGCTAACAGGCATGTTTTCTATATCACCAAACCTGAATTCTACATTATTATAGCCCAATTTATCCACATTGGTACGCGCTTTTTTGAGCATAGCTTCCGAAAAATCAACGCCGATAACTTTACCTGCCTCACCTGTTTCGGCCCTGGCGATAAACGCATCGTTGCCTGCGCCTGAGCCCAGGTCTATCACCATATCGCCTTTTTTAATTTTTGCAAATTGTGTGGGCAGACCGCAACCCAAACCCAGGTCGGCATCTGCATTATACCCTTTGAGTACAGAATAATCATCACTCATAATATTGGTGACCTCGTCGCTACAGCAGGTGGCGCCACAGCAGCTTGCCTGGTTGTCTTGCCTGTCCTGTAATGCAATTTCGCTATACTTTTGTCTTACTAGCTCCTTCAGTTCCTGTTCGTTATTCATGGCCATTGGTTTTGTTGTTTATTGTAATATTACGATTAATCAGATCAAATTTTTTAGCAACAATTTCCCGGATCAGAATAGGAAGTCATAAAATCAACGAGGTCAGTTTGCAACTGCTCCCATGCTTTTGGCTCGATGCAATAGCAAGTGCTTACCCCCTCAATAGTTCCCTTGATGAGCCCAGCGTTTTTTAATTCCTTTAAATGCTGCGATATGGTAGCCTGTGCCAAACCCAACTCATCCACCAGGCTGCCGCAGACACAGGTATTAGCATTGATAATATGCTGTAAAATAGCAATACGTGCAGGGTGTGCCAATGCCTTAAGCATAACAGCAAGCCGGTTTTGCTCGTCTGTGAATATTTCAGTCTTCGTTGCTCCCATAAATTAATCGCAATATTACGATTAGTATGATATGAAACAAACTTTTTTTCAGAATTTTTAAAACAGAGGTTACGACTGGTGAAAATTAATGCAGTCAATTTAAGACAAATCAAATATTATTTTTTCCTAAAACGCAACATAAAGCTATTTGTTAAGGTATAAAAAACATATTACGAAAGCTGAACTAACTACCGTGCGATAAAATAGTTCTTATAAAAAAAAATTGTCTTGCTGCCTCAAAATGAGCAATTTTGATCGGAAAAGTTTAATGATGAAATTACGTATTGGTTTTTAATACACTGTTTCGAAAATATATGCAGATAAAAAATATTTAATTAAATAATAGTTAACCCTTGCTTTGATTTGAGGAACAAACTGGCACATATTATAACGGGTGTGAAGCCGCTTCTGAAACGAACGTCTTTGATGCTGTTGGTGATAGTCGCCCTGGCATCAGCTGCTATCGTCACAGTTAACTATTACAGCATACGCATTTTATCGGGCGCAAGGGCTTATAACAAAGGCGAATCGGAATATTCAAAAGGACAAAAGGATGCTTCTGCCAGCTTGATCAAATACATCTACCTGGGGGATGAAGCCGACTATGCTTCTTTTCTGAAGAATACTCGTGTTTGCCAGGGCGACCGTGATGCAAGGATCGCCTTGTCATCTGGTATAGTTAATTATGATGTGGCAAGACAGGGCCTCTTACAGGGCCGAAACCATCCTGAAGACGTTGATTTGATGATGTGGGTGTTTGTCCATTTCAAAGACCTTCCGATGTTTAAAAGAGCCATCGACATATGGGTCAATGGCGATGCCATGGTAAATGAAATGTACCAGCTGGGCTTGCAGGCACATCAAAAAATAAAGTCGGTGGGCTTATCCGGCCCGGAAAAGCGTTCACTGCTGCTATCTATAAGCAACAACTCGGCCCGGCTGACCGTTCTTGAACAGGACTTCTCCGAAACATTGGGCGTCATCAGCCGCACCATAGCTTTATACGTTTTTATAGTTAATGTGGCGATCATGCTGGTGATCGTTATCAGTTCGATGTTGTCGGCCAATATCATGATCCGTAGCCTGGCCAGGTCGAAAAAGCAGATCATCGAGCAAAATAATAAGCTGCAGGTAATTAACGCCGGGCTGGATAAATTTGTGTATAACGTAACGCACGACCTACGCTCGCCGCTTGCCTCATTGTCGGGGCTCCTTGAACTGATACAAGACGAAACTGACCCTGAACTGATGAAGGCCTACACATTGAAGATGAAGGAAAGCCTGGTGCGGCAGGATAAATTTATCAATGAAATGCTGACCTTTATCAAGAGTAAGCATACAGGGGTACTTAAACAGGAGTGCAGCCTGCAGGATATCATAGATAATGTTATTGCGCAAAACAGCCATAGCAATGGCGGTCGCGAGGTTAAATTTTATAAAGAAATTGAGTTAGCAAGTATTGAAAGCGATGCGCTGAAATTGCAGGTAATTATAAGCAACCTGGTGTCAAACTCGATCAAATACAGTGATGCCCAAAAACCCGAACGCTGGGTAAAGGTACGCACCTATCGAAAGGCCAACCAGGCAGTAATAGAGGTCGCAGATAACGGAATAGGTATCAGGCTAAAGGACCAGGACCGTATTTTCGATAAATTTTACATGTCGGGCGAGAACAAACGGAGTTCGGGCATAGGGCTATACCTGGTTAAGGACGCTGTAACGCAACTTAATGGTAAGATCGAGGTCAGATCAGAACCCGGCGAAAGCAGTACCTTTATGGTTAGTATTCCCTATTAACACCCTGTTACTTACTTTTCACAGACTTAACCGGTTCCTTGTTTAAAAGAACCCTGGCAGCAATAATTTCTTTAACGATCAACAACGCCATGATGATATAAATATTATATATATCATCGATGCTGCCGATGCGGCTCTTTATAGCATGATTGTTGTAAAGCAGTGTTAAAAGTATGCCGAGTGCCAATACGAGCAAGTCGGCCAGTAAAGAAACCAGCAGCTGCCTGGTTTTGCCGCGCTCATATAATTTAAGCATGAAATTATTAGCAAAATAGGAGAAAAGAGCATAAATGGCCAGCAACTCGGGGATATTGTTATCCTTGAACATGGTGTAGCTTACTTTGCTGAAGTTACTGTTGAATAGTGGTACCCATACATGGAGTGTGGTATAAAGCAGTATTCCATAAAAAAAGGCCAAGCCAATAATTTGCAATAAGTATTTCAATATCACAGACACCGCCTGGCTACCATCGGGAGATTTTTTCATATCCAAACATAGTAATTTGTTTAAAATTCAAATGCCCGGATAAAAAATATTAAATAAATATATCGATAACTGGTATGGCGATCAGGTACTCGCTATAAAGAACCGTTCATTCAATTTAATAATTATCAACCTTTTATGGCTGCATTAATCCCTTTTTAGTTATCGCCATCGTCCATAATATTAGCGTTGTAATCCGTCCTGAAATTGATCATAATAGGTGATTGATCTTTGTCAGCCGCGTAACACGATACCGTATATCTTGTGTGAGGTTTGAGTTTTAATACATAATCCTTATTCAGACCGAAGCCTTCGGATACCATAAAGCCCGGGTTATGCCTGTTAAAGTAGATGACGGAATTATCTTTGGTGTTGTCGGAAACCATAAAGGTCACTTCGGTTCCGCCACCGTCTACCACAACCTTTTGCAAAGGGTTGCCATTGCGCGATATGATAGCTTTTTTGGCTTTATCAACATAAATATTGCTGCCTGAGCAGGCGGCAAATAATAATACAATGGACAGTATAAATAGTCCGGTTCTTTTCATACGACACCAAGATACATCGGGATTGAATATTCTGCAATAAATTTTGTTTATTGCCTTAGATGCAGTAGATTGCGTCAAACCGACACATTGATTCTATTTCCAGACTATGAAAAAGCAAACCAGGATATGGCTTGGCGTTTTGCTGCTGTCAGCGCCTCTAATTTTATATTCATTTATAACGAGGTCCAATATAGCTTCGGCTTTATCCGAAGCCAAAACCGATGCCGGCATGGTTTCGGGTGTAAAGAACGGCTCAGGGGATGTTACAGCTTTCAAAGGGATACCTTTTGCTGCGCCACCGGTGGGTGATTTGCGCTGGCAAGCGCCCCAGCCCGCAAAACATTGGGGCGGAATTAGAAAATGTGATGCATTTGGGCCAAGCCCCATGCAAGCGAAGCCCACGCCGTTTATCGTCTACACGTCAGAATTCCTGATCCCCGAACAGCCGATAAGCGAAGATTGCCTGTACCTGAACGTGTGGACCGGCGCCAAAAGCACAGCCGAAAAAAGACCTGTTTTTGTATGGATATACGGTGGTGGCTTTACCAGCGGCGGCAGCGCGTGCGCTATTTATAATGGCGAGGCGTTAGCTAAAAAAGGGATCATATTTGTTTCCATCAATTACCGTGTTGGAGTATTCGGTTTTTTTGCGCACCCGGAATTGACCAAAGAATCGCCCAATAATGCTTCGGGTAATTATGGCCTGATGGACCAAGTAGCGGCTTTGAGGTGGATCAAAACCAATATTGCTGCGTTTGGAGGCGACCCGGACAGGGTAACCATAGCCGGGCAGTCGGCAGGCTCGATGAGCGTGAACGCTTTGGTGGCATCGCCCTTAACTAAAGGCTTGTTTAGCAGGGCTATTGCCGAAAGCGGGTCCCTGACGGTTAAGAACCCCATAATGAGTTCAAATACCTTACAGGCCTCGGAGGCAGCTGGTGAAAAGGCGGCGGAGAAAGCCGGAGCTAAATCATTAGCGGACCTGCGGGCCATGTCAGCCGATGATGCCATGAAAAAGCTAACCGGGCGATATTCGCCTATCGTCGACGGCTATGTACTGCCTGAAGCCATACCGGATATTTTCGCGCAGAACAAGGAAAACCACGTGCCGGTGATCACCGGGTGGAACGGCGATGAATTTGGTTCTGGGCCCATAAAGAAGGAAAACTTTATAAAACAAGCGCAGCAAGCATTTGGCGCCGATGCGGAGACGTTTTTGAAGTACTTTCCTGCGGGAACCGATGAACAGGCTACGGCTTCTCAGGTAAAACTGAGCCGCGACCAGGTATTCGCGCTTTCGGGTTATAACTGGGCGAACATACAAAGCCAATACGCCGATGCGCCAATATATGTGTATAATTTCAACCGTAAAATTCCTGCGACCGCCGATTTTGTAAAATACGGCGCCTTCCATACAGGTGAGGTGTGTTATGTGATGAACAACCTGAAATTCCTGAATAACAGGCCATTTGAACCGGCCGATCACGCTTTGGCCAACGTCATGTCGGATTATTGGGTGAATTTTGTGAAAACAGGTAACCCTAACGGCAAAGGATTGCCCGCATGGCCAAAATATACTGCAGCCGGTAACCTGGTTAAGGTATTCGACGCTAAATCAAAAACCGAAAAATTACCCGATAAGGCCGCCCTCGATTTCCTTTTATCAAAATCCGGAAAATAATCTGGGTATAAATAAGCTATTTTTGTGTCGGCAAAACCCGCGCATATAGCTCCATGATCAAAAATATCACGATAGAAAGCTTCATCCGGCTGGATAGTTCAATTCCGGTCGTTGACGTGCGCACACCTGCCGAATTCGCGCAGGGGCATATCGTCGGTGCGCATAATATTCCTCTTTTCAGCAATGATGAGCGAGTACAGGTTGGAACCGCTTATAAGCAGCAAGGAAGGGAACAAGCTATTTTGCTGGGGTTTGACCTAACTGGTTCCAAATGGTCGTGTTTTATAAAACAAGCATTGGAGATCGCACCTGGAAAAAAGATGGCCTTGCATTGCTGGCGCGGCGGTATGCGCAGCGGCGCAATGGCCTGGGCGCTCAGCCTGTATGGCTTTGACGTTTACCTGTTGGAAGGCGGCTACAAAAAATATCGCCGCTGGGTTTTGGATCAATTTGGTCAGAAATATAATCTGTTGATATTGGGCGGCATGACGGGCTCGGGAAAGACACAGATATTGCATCAAATGCGGGAATCAGGCGAGCAGGTCATAGACCTTGAAGACCTTGCCCAGCACCAGGGATCGTCCTATGGTTCAATGAATAAGTTGGTACAGCCCAGCCAGGAACAATTTGAAAATGATTTTGCAACACAATTATATCGCGCAGCCGTCGAAAAACCAATATGGCTGGAAGATGAAAGCATAACTATCGGTAAGCGCTTTATTCCGAACGCTTTATTCCACCAGATGCGGGAGGCGCATTTGATCAATGTAAAAATTCCGGCGACGAAGAGAGTTGAATTTTTAGTCAATGAATATGGGCAACTGGATAAAGAATTTTTGACGGAATGCACGCTGCGTATCTGTAAACGCCTCGGTCCCGAACAAACCAAGAATGCTATACTTGCCATTGAAGAGGGGCGGATGGCTGATTTTATAAGCCTGGTTTTGGTTTATTATGATAAGACTTATCGCACAGGACTAAGTAAACGGCCTCCCGGAAACATCCACGAGCTTGACTGTAAAGATACCAACGCCACAACCAATGCCGCGGAAATACTAGAATTTTACTACAAAATGGCGGGAACCGTGGCACATATTGACTAAAATGATCACTGAAGAAATTAAACTGACACAATATTCGCATGGGGCGGGTTGCGGGTGCAAGATAAGTCCGGCTATACTGGATAAAATATTGCACAGCCCGGTTACGTATCAGCCCGACGCCCGTTTGCTTGTGGGTAATGATAAACGCGACGATGCCGCTGTGTACGATCTGAGTAATGGTACCGCGTTAATATCAACCACCGACTTTTTTATGCCGATTGTGGACGACGCTTATGATTTTGGGCGCATAGCCTCGGCAAACGCCATCAGCGATGTGTATGCGATGGGTGGAAAACCAGTTTTGGCGATCGCGATACTTGGTTGGCCCATCGATAAGCTGTCCGCCGAAACAGCGCAAAAAGTTTTGGAGGGTTCACGTGCGGCTTGTGCCGAAGCAGGTATTAGCCTTGCCGGCGGGCATAGTATCGATTGCCCCGAACCGGTGTTTGGTTTGGCAGTGAATGGTATTGTAGATATTAAAAACCTCAAGCAGAACTCCACCGCTACCGCCGGATGTAGTTTATATCTGACCAAGGCGTTGGGTGTTGGTATTTTGACTACCGCGCAAAAGAAAGGGGTATTAAAGTCCGAACACACCTCTATCGCTCCAGAAAGCATGGCCCAGCTTAATAAAATAGGCGAGCAATTAGGTACACTGGAATATGTAAAGGCCATGACCGACGTAACCGGGTTCGGCTTGCTGGGACATTTAGCCGAAATGTGCGAAGGGAGTGGTTTGCAGGCTATCATCGAATATGACAAAGTGCCGAAAATTGACGTATTAGGCGAATACCTCGAACAAAACTGCGTCCCCGGCGGAACGAACCGCAACTGGGCAAGTTATGGGCACAAGATCGGTGAGTTAACAGACACGCAAAGAAATATTCTCGCTGATCCGCAAACCAGCGGGGGCTTATTAGTAGCTGTGGAGCATGGTCACGGAAAAGAGTTCCAGAACCTGCTACGTGCAAATGGTATACCCGAAAAAAGTATTGTTCGCTTTGGATGGCTGGGTGAGGCTACAGGAGATCATCTGATTAATATTATATAAAAAATGGTGGCAGGGGTTGCTTAGTAGTTATGCCCCTGCCATTATTTATCAATGCCAGTCATGATCATCGTGGTCACCATGGTCGCGTTCCCGCCATTCAGATTCGCCGCAACGGCTCAGGTTATCCACGATCTTGTCGTAAAGCGGATAGTTGGATGTTTGACTGATCACAATTTTGCCGCCGGTTACAGTAGCGTGGTTAAGGTTGTTTGCAGTGATGCCACTTGTTACCTTATCTAACCCCATCTGCACAAGCACCATGTAATCAGTTTTACCATTGATGTCGATATTGTTCATTTCGACCTTAATGGTCACATTACTATTCAGATCCAATTCGATCGGGATATTCTTTGAGCTGTCATTTTTGAACGTCCCGGTCAGTTTAAGCGGAATTGCCGACGTATCAGAGGTATGCTTTAAGAATACGCTAACGCCGATCTCTTTATAGATCCCTGTATCGAGCGTAACGTAAGTGGGGATAGATGAGAGAGCGAGAGAGAAAAGATTGACCGGTGGTACACTATCCGACTCAACTTCAATGTTTGCGCCGCCTCTCATGGCATCAAACATAAATCTGCTAATGTGCGCCGTCCCCGCGGTCCAGATCAAACCTGCAATAGTGTCGGCCGTGCCGCCTGCCAGGTTAGAACCATTAACGGCTTTCATCTGAAATGTTACCTGAGCATTGGAGGACGCTACTTTAGGGGTAGGGCTGTTGCCTTTTTTGCATCCCATAATTGATGCCAAAAAAAACGCAACCAGGGTGATGATGGTAATTTTAAGTGTTTTCATTGGAGTAAAATTTTTAACTTTTCGGTTTCTAATTGAACCTGTTGAGAAACAGGCTGTTTATAACAAGTAGATACAATATATACGCTATACAAGCGTCATTTATAAATGTTTTTACTTTAACGAAAAAAAATTTCCACATTTTAGAGCGCCTCGCGGCCTTTTTATCAATATTATACCACAGATGCTAAGCGGATTGATTAAAATTGCAGCCAATTCCTATGGGCCATAAATACCTTCTATTGTTCAAAAAAAATCCAATTCTCGTCCTGGTTTCCCTTTTGATATGCTGGCAGAACTCCTTCTCGCAGGAGGTTAAGAGGCACCATCACAAAAAAACGGCAACGTTAGATGCCCCTGTTTTTAAATTCAAAACGGTGATCGTTGATGCCGGACATGGCGGCAAGGACCCGGGTGCGCACGGTGCTTATTCCAAAGAGAAAAATGTGACGCTGGCTATTGCCAAAAAGTTGAGGGCGGCATTAATCGACCAGATACCTTCACTCAATGTGGTGATGACCCGAACAACCGATAATTTTATAGAGCTGCACCGCCGCGACGCGATAGCGAGTGAGAACAAAGGTGACTTGTTTATTTCTATTCATTGTAATTCATCACCTGAGAAAGTTAGTTCCGACCGGGGTGTATTATTACTGGTATATGGCTATCACCGTAAGGAAGAACAGTTGGAGGCTATTCGCGAAAACGCGTCGATCTATATCGAAAAAGATTACCAGGAACAATATAAAGGTTACGGATCGAATGATGCTGTGAATGCCATTGTGCTGAGCGCCTTTCAGCAAAAATTCCGTAAGCAGTGCATTAGCTTTGCCGAATTGGTGAATAACGAGTTTAAAAAAGAAGACGGACGCCAAAGCCTCGGTGTGCGGGAGCAGGGCGTACTCGTATTGCAGCAAAGCGCTATGCCTGCCGTACTGATCGAAACGGGCTATATCAATAATCCGAAAGATGAGGCTTATCTTAATTCATCACAAGGGCAGGCTGAAATAGTTCAGTCTATCATCCGGGCAATCAAAAAATACAAAGCGAGTTTGGAGTCGCCAAATTAAATAGCAAAAATTCCATTGTCAATTTGATGGGGAAAGGTTTAATTTTATAAAAATCTTTCCCCATGAAAACTTCTCATCCATTTTCGCGCCGCGATTTTATCCGTGTCGGTTCCATAGGTGCAGGCACACTTGCATTTGGAAATATATTATCCGCTTTCGCACCAACTGCGGATAAGAAACTGGGTATCGCCTTAGTAGGCCTGGGGAATTACAGTACAGGGCAATTGGGGCCTGCGTTGCAGCATACCAAAAATTGTTATTTGGCGGGTATTGTGACCGGACACCCGGCGAAGGCAGAGGCATGGAAAAAGAAGTACAATATTCCTGATAAGAACATCTACAATTACGATACGTACGACCAGATCAGGAACAACCCGGATATCGATATCATTTATGTGGTGTTGCCGGTTTCCATGCACAAAGAATATACAATACGCGCGGCGCAGGCGGGCAAGCACGTGATCTGCGAAAAACCTATGTCGCTGAATGCCAAAGAGTGTGAGGATATGATAGCCGCCTGCAAAAAAGCGAATCGCTTGCTGTCCATCGGATACAGATTGCATTTTGAACCGCATAATATGGAGGTTATGCGCCTGGGGCAGAAACATGTGTATGGCAAGGTAACGTCGATAGACACTGGTAACGGCTTTACCTACCTCGGCGACCCGAATGCCTGGCGACTGAAGAAAGCTATGGCAGGCGGCGGCGGGTTAATGGATATGGGCATCTATTCGATCCAGGGAGCGCGATACACGTTGGGGCAGGAGCCGGTTTCTGTAAAAGCCACACAGGAAAAGACAAGGCCGGACTTTTTTAAAGAAGTAGACGAAACGGTCTTCTGGGAACTCGAATTTCCGGGGAGCTTTATCACCACCGGTAAATCGAGTTATAACCATAACTGGGGCTATCTGCATGTTGAAGCCGAGCATGGCAAGTTCGGTTTGGAGCCTGCTTATGGTTATGGCGAAATTGATGGTTATACCTCGGCCGGTCCGATGAATTTACCGCAGGTAATTCACCAGGCTGTTCAGATGGATGACTTTGCCGAATGTGTCAGGCAAAACAAACAATCCCGCGTACCGGGTGAAGAGGGACTAAAGGATATGAAGGTGGTGGATGCGATTTACCGCAGCCTGGAGTCCGGGAAAAAAGAAAAGATTGTTTGATCTATTATGACGAAGGTCATTTTGTATTCAAAGTTTTCGGGATACATTTGTTCTGAATGAAAGTTACTGCTACCATATTGATGATGTATTTCGGCTTGCTGATGGCACAGCCGTTCTTAAATACCGCATTGGGCATTAACAACAAGCCAAACAGCTGCCATCCTCAGGAAATGTGCTGTAAAGAGAAGATGAAGCACCAGGGCCAGAAAGAACAAAATACTACCTGCAACCGCGACTTTTGCAACCCTTTTGTGCCCTGCGGCATTTCTGTAGTTTACAGGGCGCCTTTGCTTAGTTTTTGCAATCCAGCGACCGAGACATCCGAAAAATTGAAACCGGCAATTAACGAAGATATCATTTCAAATTATTTATCAGATTGCTGGCGCCCGCCTGAGCAATTATCCTGAACAATCATTCTTACTCTCAAACGATCGGGATAATTTATTTAACATTTAAAACTTAAAAAAATGAAAACATTAAGCTTAGGCATACTGGCTGTTTTATTGGCCGGCGCCACCGTATTTGCAAATGGTACTGTTGCCAGAACTGACACACAAAAGGCAAAACAAGAATGCCAGGGTCAGTGCGCAAAGAACATAAAAACAGGCACCTGTAAAAGCAAGTCAACATGCTCAGATATGAACAGTTGTAAAGGCAAATGCAACTAACGTTTGCTGACTAAATAAAAATGCCCCCGACTGTCGGGGGCATTTTTATTGGTTTTACAGGATTGAGCTACTTCGCTGCTTTCAGCGTTTCCTTGGTCACGCCGCAATCGGGCATTTTTTTGCCGAGATAAGGATTTTTGATCGTGGACAGTTCGCTCAACCAGGTTTTCTTTGCCATAGGGCAATACTGCTGGTAGAGCGGGGCATCATTATCTTTAAAAGCTTTTAGTACAGCATACAGATTTGCCGACAAACTACTGAAATGTTCACGCTGATGGGCGATCTCAGCCGACTCGATGATATGCTCGCCGTCGAACCTCAGTTTTTCTGCGTATTTCGTCCATGTATCTTTTTGCTTAGCATCCATTTGGTCTTGTTGGATTTCCTTGAGCGCTGCGGTAAATTGTTTAGCGGCATCGTTGGCGGCCTTGCTGTTGTCGGCAGCCAGGGCATTTTTAATATTAAGATAGCTTTTTACTACCGCATTTACTGAAGCTTTCAGATCGGCGGGTTTGGCTTTTATTTGCGCTGTTGCCATCAAAAATAATATGGCGAGAAAGTATTTTGCAATTTTCATATGATATATTTTCAGCACCAAAGATAAGACGAATTCTCTTATTTTTGCCGCCATGCAAACAAATGGCCTTTCCCTCAAAAACAAATTCGACGGCATTATATTCGACCTTGACGGCACTTTATGGGATTCGACAGGGAATGTCGCCCTGGCCTGGGAAAAAGCAAGACAGCAGGTGGGTTATGTGCATGAGGCTGTTACGGTAGAGCGCGTACGCTCGGTAACAGGAATGGCCTACGACGCCATATTTGAAATGCTGCTGCCAGATATGGATGCTGAAAAGCGCAACTATTTCAAAGCAATTTGCGCTAAGAGTGAAATAGATACCTTAAACGAACTGGGCGGCGACCTGTACCCCGGCCTTGAAGAAACCATCAAATACCTCGCCTCAAAATATAAATTGTACATTGTAAGTAATTGCCAAAACGGCTATATCGAAACGTTTTTGAGCCATTGCCCAGTTGCCGGGCATTTTTTGGGCCATCAATGCTATGGTACCAAAGGCCAACCCAAAGCCGAGAATATCAGGGATATTGTAAACGATCACCAGCTTGAAGCGCCCGTTTACATCGGCGATACCAATGGCGACCGCGACTCAGCAGCTAAAGCGGGCGTACCGTTTATTTATGCAAGCTATGGGTTCGGTAAAGTAGAAGACGGGATGATAGCAACAATAGATGAGTTTTCGGAGTTAAGAAACTTGCTATAACTATATTGCCACCACCGGATTTTTCACTTCCTTGTCAAAATTTTCCATCATCAAAACGGCCGCGCCTATTAACTCGGCATCAAAACCCAGTTCTGATATCAGCAACTCAGTGCCCGATGCCAGGCGCGGTATACAATACTTATGCAGCGCCTGCTGGATCGGGGCCAGTAATATCCTGCCCACCCGCGCGCCACGACCACTCAGCACGATAGTTTTAGGGTTCATGATGTGGATAAGAATGGCCAGTGCCTTACCGATCTTGTAACCGGCGTCAGAAAGCAGTTCGATTGCAAATTGGTCGCCGTTATCGGCAGCCTCCAGCAAGGCGTCGCCAAATATTTTGGTAGGGTTGTTGTCTGTGGTGGTCAGGGTGGTTACCCTGCCGTTTTTGATACCTTCAATCGCTTTTTCAGCAACCACCAGCATGGAAGCCTCGGCCTCAAGGCAGCCCCGTTTGCCACAGACGCACAAAGCGCCGTCTTCAGACAGGGGAATGTGGCTCAGTTCACCCGCGAAACCGTTATGCCCGTGGAAGATCTCGCCGTTAACGATCATGCCCAGGCCGATACCCCAGCCCAGGTTGATTACCATTACATCTTTTTGTGCTTTGGCTATGCCAAATTTTTGCTCCGCGAGGGCGACGAGGCTTGAATCGTTATCGATATAAGTTGGCAGACCGGTCTTTTCGGTCAGGTACCGGGTCAGGCTTTTGCCGCCGGCATCAAGGTAAGTATAGTTGATCCCCTCGATCACATTCACAAAGCCTGGCATACCTATGCCAATACCCGCGATCTTTTTTTTCGGCACCGGTGCTTTCGCAATATATTGGTTAATGTTATCGGTCAGCACGCCAAGCGCTTCGGGATTATTTAACAACTTTAAACCGATTTGCACCGCATCGGCAATTGGATGATTAAAAAGATCAAGCAGTTGGATGCGAGTTGTCAGCTGGTCCATTGCCACGGCCACAATATACATGGCATCCGCTTTTACGGAATAAAGCAAGGGCCTGCGGCCACCGCTTGAAGGTGCATAGCCTTGTTCAACCACGAAGCCTTCGGCCATTAACTCATTGATAGCCTTAGCGATAGATGGAATGCTTTTGTCAAAAAGCGCACTCAGATCTGCACATGACAAGGCCTTATCAAAATAAAGCCTTTTGATGATCATATTTTTTAACTGGGAACCTTTGATTACGCTTTTAGGTTTAACTTCCATTTAGGGTGCAAGCCTGGTGAGGGCACAAAGATATGTCGCCAAACTTTTTAAATTATTTATAAAAGTAACAAATATGGAATAAACTACAAGTGAGCGCAATTATTTTATAAAAAAATCAGCTATTATTTCCTAAGCAGCTTAAATGCATGGCCCGTCCACTCGTTTCGGAGAAAACCGGGGATACACCAGAGCAGGCAAAGCGGTTCGATAGCACGTGCTCCTTCAGCAGCGCCCATATCCTCAGTATCAAAACCAAATAATGTGTTGATCTCCGTAACTTCATTTTTTGCATCCTGGCTGTTGCCGCATATAAACATGGTGGGTTTTATGCCGCCAAAATCAGGGTTGACCATCAGGTCTGAACCGACGCTGTTATAAGCCTTCACAAAGTTCGCGTTCGGGTGTGTTTTTTGCAGCGCTTCCATCAGCGATTGGTTGACCGAAGTGAAAAGCTTTAATACACCATTTACAGGTGGTGCCGCTTCGATGGGATTGGTAGCGTCGATGATGGTTTTACCTGCGATATCCGCACTGTCGACGGTGTCCATCACCTTCAGCGCAGCATCACCTTTTACTGCCAGTACCAGCAAGTCACCAAATTTAGCGGCATCGGCAAATGAGCCGATGGAAATGTTATCTCCGTGTTGAGATTTCCAGTCATTCAGTTTTTCAGGATGACCGGTTCCTAAACAAACTTTA
>Ga0207064_1031_pt1 | contig 25531 bp, 25 predicted proteins | sample Alteio_BWMinCont_26_FD_153488 | JGI IMG/M metagenome (GOLD analysis project Ga0207064, IMG submission 153488) | Enriched cells from forest soil in Barre Woods Harvard Forest LTER site, Petersham, Massachusetts, United States -... | ecosystem: Environmental > Terrestrial > Soil > Temperate forest >...
AGATCAATCCGCCGGAACGCTAAGCACGGAATGGGCGCAAAAGCTTGGCCTATCAACGGATGTTATCGTTGGTGTTGGCGCTTTTGACGCGCACATGGGAGCCGTCGGCGGGCAGATAGAGCCTTATCATTTGAGCAAAGTGATGGGCACATCTACCTGCGATATGCTGGTGGCGCCGAAGGCCGACTTCGAAAATAAACTGATCGGCGGTATCTGCGGGCAAGTGGATGGTTCGGTTATCCCGGGTATGATCGGTATGGAAGCAGGGCAATCCGCTTTTGGAGACACCTATGCCTGGTTCAGGAAACTATTGGAATGGCCATTGCAATTTGTGGATGATAAAGAATTACAGGAAAAGATATCGGCTAAAATTATACCTGAACTAAGCAAACAAGCCGCTGCTTTACCCCTGGATGAAGATGCTGAACTGGCTGTCGATTGGCTCAACGGTCGCCGCACACCGGATGCCGATCAATTGCTGAAAGGAGCGATAAGCGGGTTGAGTTTAGGCAGCGATGCGCCTAGGGTCTTTCGGGCATGGGCCGAAGCCACCTGTTTTGGTGCGAAAAGCATTGTAGAAAGATTCAGGAGCGAAGGCGTCCCGGTAAAAGGTATCCAGTCGCAGTGCTCCATCCAGGTGTAACAAGCTTTGCGCACATGTTCATCGGCTCTTAAAACGTGAAGCAGCTTTGCCCAAAACCATTCGGATGAATAAATACCACCTACATATTGCAGGTAATTGATGTCGAATTTTTCAGCATGTTCGTTGATCTCGCCTGCTTCCTTAACGCCGGTATGATCTTTCCACAATACGAACATGGCATTCGGGTTGCTTTCAAAACCAGGTGTCAATGCTAATGGCACACCACCTTCATTTACGGCAACCGGGGTTGATCCAGTGGTATCCACTGATATTGCTCTTATCGAAGCTGCCACCGCTGGGCCCGCTTTTTTGATGCAATCTTTTATCGTTTGCTCCAGCCCTTCGATATAATCCAAAGGGTGCTGCCGAAATTGATTGTGTGCGGCGTCACAATACTTTCCCTGCTCCCAGCGGGGGTAATTAAATACGGACGAGGCTACTTCATTACCGTTCTGCGCATTTACGATAACTGAACGCACGGAATCGGTGCCGTAATCCACCCCGATAACAAATTGCTCTGCTGACATCTATTGGTACAATTGGTTAGGCCTATAAGTGGATTAACTGTTAGTTTTACACTTGTAGGCTACGCAGTAAACATAGCAATTTAAGTATTAATTTGAAACTAAGTTATTTCAAATTGTTATACATTACTGGTCCGAAACGTACTACCTGTATGAAACTTAAGCTTTACTTTTTTACGGCGTCCTTACTGCTTATACTCTGCGCCTGCGACAATCATATCTATACACCCGCGCTTTATCACCAGGATATCGCCTATCAACCCAAACCGGCGTCATTTGATACCACAAAAACAGCAAGCTACCTTTCAGGAGGGATGAACTACTACGCCGATCAAGCCTGGACAGACCTGCTGGTGAGCGGCCAGGTTAATTACAGCCGTGGTTATGTTTACAATAACTTCAATTTGGCGTATGGCGTATTTGGCGTTGCCGGCGACTATGCAAAAGGGAATAATGGCACAGCTCCGGATAGTTTTAATGATAAATTCTTCGGTGCCCTCGGCGCACGGGCATCAGCCAATTTATTTACATCCTATGAGCGGATGGATTTTCGTTATTTAGGGGTGGAGATGGCGTACAGCCATGAATTTGGCTCGTTTGCTGAATTCAGGCGGTTTATCAACATGCAGCCTGGTTACCAGGCTGATACAAGGACGGAACTATTCACGGTGGGGTTGACAAGCGAGGTCATCTTTCATAACCAGCACAATGTGAATATCGAACATGGCCTAAGGTTTTTCCTGGGCGGCACATTCGGGCCAAACCCAGTTGGTGATGACAAAAATTACGCATCCTCAACGCTTACCCCGGCACCCTTCAGGGATTTGTTCCCGAAGGTCAGTTATTTCATCAATGCCGGGCATTTTTTCGGCGTAGCAGAAATTGGCAGCGCGGTATTTATAAGGGCCGGCTATAAGTTTTAAATCACGCGGAATAAACACTCTGAATCGCATCCCGCAGGTTATAACGCGAGGCCATCACTTCCCCATAAGCACCTGCTGTACGAATAGCGAATAGGTCACCTCGGAACGATTCAGGCAGCTCCACATCCTTTTGAAAACAATCGGTGCTTTCGCAAATCGGACCAACTACGTCATATTTGGTCTGGCGCATGGCGGTTGGCGTATGGCGTTCATTGGCATCAGACGCCTCGCGCCCTGCGCCTTGCGCTGACAAATTCTCGATCTTCATATACGCCTGGTACAGCATCGGGCGGATTAGTTCGGTCATTCCAGCATCAAGTACCAAGAAATTCTTCTTCTGTCCCATTTTTACGTACAATACCCTTGAGATAAGTGCTGCTGATTGCGCCACCAAAGCGCGGCCGAGTTCGAAGTGTACTTCCTGACCGGGTTTTATCTTCAGGAAATCTTTGAAAACTTTAAAATAGGCTTCGAAATCTGGGATCGGGTGGGTATCAGGGTTATGATAATCGACGCCTAAACCACCACCAGTATTTAACACTTTTACCTGGAAGCCATGATCTTCGAACCAATCCTGCATCTCGTTAATACGGATGCAAAGGCTCCTATATACCTCCAAATCGGTTATTTGCGAACCGATATGAAAATGAATACCTATAAACTGCAGGTTAGGACATTTCCGCAGGGTTTCGGCCACGTCATTCAACTGCCAGCCATTGATACCGAATTTGTTTTCATCTAAGCCAGTTGTAATGAAATGGTGCGTATGCGCATCTACGTTGGGATTAATGCGTATCGCGACGCGGGCGGTTTTGTTTTTCGCCTTAGCCAGGTCATTGATGATTTGTAATTCCTGCACTGACTCGACATTAAAGCAAAATATATCCGCGTCCAGCGCGGTGTTGATCTCCTTGTCTGATTTACCTACACCTGCAAACACGACCTGTTTTTTATCAAATCCATTGGCAATAGCCGCTGTTACTTCGTTACCGCTTACGCAATCCGCGCCGAAGCCAAAAGATTGAATAGCAGCCAGCACTATAGAGTTAAAATTCGCCTTCATAGCATAATGCACATGAAAGCCATATTTATCTGAGGCATGGCGACAGGCGCCTAGTGTCTGGCGCAATAAGTCCAGATCGTAATAATAGAAAGGCGTTTCTAATTGTCCAAAACGATTTATGGTATCAGTGGTAAACATCGGCTTAAAACAATCTATTATGTAAACTCCTCAAAGCTTCTGTCTTATCAGAAGTGTTGAGCAAAAGCGACAAATTATGATCGCTGCCGCCGTAGGATATCATCCTGATGGGGATATGCTTTAATGCTTCCAATACACGGGCCGCATAACCGTGCTTCTCGGCGCCGAAGTCCCCCACCACGCAAATGATGGTCTGATCCTTATCGATGTCTACCGTACCGAACGAAAGCAGTTCTTTTTCTATTTCGGCCAAATGGTTTGTATCATCGATAGTTAGCGATACGGCCACTTCTGATGTGGTTACCATATCGATCGATGTCCTGTATCTTTCAAATACTTCAAATAATCTTCTCAAAAAACCATGCGCCAGCAGCATCCGGCTGGATTGTACCTTGATAGCAGTAATACCATCCTTGGCGGCTATAGACTTGATCCGGTCTTTTTCGCTGTCGTTGGTAATCAGCGTACCCGGAGCTTTCGGGTCCATTGTATTCAGCAGGCGAACCGGTATTTTGTACTTCTGCGCCGGGAACACGCTTTGCGGGTGCAATATCTTTGCACCGAAATAAGCCAGTTCCGCCGCTTCGTCAAACGATAATTGGGCGATTGGCTGGGTGCCCTTTACGATACGCGGATCGTTATTGTGCATACCGTCGATATCGGTCCATATCTGAACCTCTTCGCTTCGGATAGCCGCACCGATCAATGAGGCGGTATAGTCGCTGCCGCCGCGGCGCAGGTTATCGATCTCGCCGAAGGAATTGCGGCAGATATATCCCTGTGTGATGAATAGTTTATTGTCTGGACGAGCCTCCAATAAAGGCATGATATGCTCGGTGATATAATCCACTATAGGCTCATTGTCCTCGTCGATCTTCATAAAATCCAATGCCGGTAATAAAACCGACGGCACACCTATTTCTTTCAGGTAGACATGGTATAACGTAGTTGAGATCAGTTCACCCTGTGCCAGGATGACCTTTTCTTCTATATTGGTGAAAAGATCATTTGACAAGTTAGACAGCAGATCGAAATGATAATCGATCACCTCCCTGCCCTGCTCCAGGTATTCGGGTTTGGCAAACAGCTCCTTTATAAATATTTCGTATTTATCCTTTAATATCTTAATTAATTCAGCTGCTTTTGCTTTGTCACCGGCAAGGTAGGCTTGCCCTATTTCAACCAAATTATTGGTAGTGCCCGACACCGCCGAGAGTACCACGATCTGCCGCTCGGCGGGATCAATAATATCCAGCAGTTTTTTCATCCGATCGGGGCTTCCCACCGACGTACCGCCAAATTTTAAAACTTTCATTTTTTGTTACTGTTTTTACCCAAAAGATTAATATCCTTGTACTGATTTTGAGGCGCTAAAAATAGGATTTTTAACAACCATATACCCAAAATGATCAAAATAAAATTCGGCACCGACGGATGGCGGGCCATTATTGCAGACGATTTTACGGTTGAAAATGTAAAACGCGTAGCCTACGCGACCGCGCTGTGGCTGAAACAAAATTTCAAAGCACCTTCTGCTGTTGTCGGCAACGACCCGCGCTTTGCCGGGCCAATGTTTGCCGACATAACTACGCAGGTATTGGCCTCACAGGGCGTCAAAGTATTTCGTGCAGAGAACACATTTGTATCAACGCCGATGATCTCGTTGGGAACAGTAAGAAAACACGCCTCAGCCGGTATAATCATCACCGCAAGCCACAACCCTCCTGCCTACAACGGGTATAAGATCAAAGCCAGTTACGGCGGCCCGGCAACACCGGATGATATTGAAAAAGTTGAGTCACAGATACCGGAGACTATCGATCTCACATTAAAATCAGTGACCGACTATCAGAAAGAGGGGCTTGTTGAGTTTGTCGACCTGGAAGGCATGTATATCGCCCATGTGGAAGACAATTTCGACCTTAATCTCATCCGCACCAGCGGCATAGGCTGGGCGTACGACGCGATGTATGGCGCGGGTATGAATGTTATGGAAACACTGTTTCCTGATATTACACGTATCCACAGTGATCCCAACCCCGGGTTTAACGGCCAGGCGCCTGAGCCTATCCAGCGCAACCTGAAGGAGTTTGAAGATATTATCAAGATGTCGGAGGGCGAGATCGCTTCCGGTTTGGTTACGGACGGTGATGCCGACCGAATAGGCCTTTATGACCAGGACGGCAATTTTGTCGATTCGCACCATATCCTGCTGTTGCTTATCCATTATATGTATAAAGAAAAAGGCATGACCGGCGAGGTTTATTCGACCTTTAGCTGTACCAGCAAAATTCAAAAACTTTGCGATGCTTATGGACTGAAAAACACGGTTACCAAAATCGGCTTTAAATACATCTGCGACCTGATCGTTAACTCGGGCAAACCATTCCTGGTTGGCGGCGAGGAATCGGGTGGTATCGCGGTTGCCGGGCACATACCCGAGCGCGATGGTATCTGGATAGGGCTTATTATCTGGGAATTTATAGCTAAAACAGGCCGCCCGCTAAGCGACCTGGTCCAGGAGATATATGATATCGTGGGTAAATTTGCCGTGGAACGCTACGACCTGCATGTTACCGAGGAACTGAAACAAAAGATCATCAGCAATTGCAAAGGCGGCAACTATAAGAATTTTGGCAACCTGAAAGTGGCAAAAGTGGAAGATATGGACGGCTATAAATTCTTCTTCGAGGACGAGAGCTGGGTGATGATACGCCCGTCGGGAACCGAGCCCGTGCTTCGCGTTTATTGTGAAGCGCCATCATCCACAGATTCATTTAAGACACTTGATACTGTAAAGGCCGTTCTGCTATCGTAAGATAATTTACAACGTTTCAAAGCCACTTCCTCTTTTGGTAGTGGCTTTTTTTATGGCCTTTAGCAAAGGAAACTTCAATTTCCTTACAGAATGTTTGCCCATGTTAGTTAAATAATTGTTAACCAACTAAAAACAATTAAGCCCACCAATGATTTTACCTTATAAAACTAATTAAAGACCAATATTTAATACACTGTGAAAAAAATATTCATCATATTATTAAGCCTTATATCATTCGAAGTCAGCGCACAGCAAAATACTGCCGACACCGCTAAAAAGAAATTAGCTGACACACTAAAAAAGGACATTCTAACTGCACCAGACACAGTAAAGAAACTGCATAGTAAACCGGTTACACTTATTCCGCCCGCGGCCATGATCACTTATGGCGGACTATCCTTTGTCGTTCACCCAATCCGGCGGTTTGACTATTATATTAAAAGCCAGATAAGAAGAAGCGATTCCACTTTCAGTACAAAAGCTGAAAGTTATTTCCAATTCACACCTATTATAATCGTCTACGGGTTAAATCTCGCAGGCGTTGAAGGGAAAAATCGCTTTATTGACCGCACGGCGCTTCTTGGACTTTCCGGCGGCATTTTAGCCCTTACTGAAGGGCTAACCAAAAGATTCACGCACCGCTTGAGGCCTAACGGAGCAGATTATTTATCTTTTCCTTCGGGACATACGGGTTTGGCGTTTATGGGGGCCGAATTCATGGCGCAGGAGTATGATGCCAAATCGCCCTGGTACGGCGTTTTGGGGTATAGTATAGCCACCACGACGGGTGTTTTCCGCATGTATAACCGCGATCACTGGTTCAGTGATGTAGTTGCCGGCGCCGGTTTTGGTATACTTTCGACTAAATTGGCCTACCTTATTTATCCCCCCATACGCAACTGGCTCACTAAGGGTGATCAAAAGGCTGCCCAAAAAAGCAGCGATAATATTGATAATAAGAAAAATAGCCGTTTCCGTAATACTTTGCTAATGCCTAGTATGCAGGGTGATGCCGTAGGATTAGCATTTTCGACAGATTTTTGAAATAGCTCTGTAGAAATGTTCGCATATTTGGATAAACCATTTTGCGATTTGAAAAACGTTCTGCTCCTTCTTTTCTGCTTTGCTTTTTTGCATGTTGATGCCAAAAACTTTGCAGACACTGCAAAAAAAGAACGGCCTGCTAAGCCCGACACCATTAAAGCTTCAACATTTATTTTGCCGGCAGCACTGGTCACTTACGGCGCGTTATCATTTGAGTTACATCCCCTTCGAACGTTCGACTATTATATACGCGATCAGATCCGGAATAGCGCCCCGAATTTCCAAACCAACGCCGAAACTTTTTTTCTGTTCACGCCGATCGCGTTGGTTTACGGATTGAACCTTGCCGGCGTACAAGGCAGGAATAACTTTGCCGACCGCACAGCTATAATAGCGATAGCAGGGATAATAGGTGGAGTTAGCGACTACTCGCTTAAACACCTCACTCACCGGGCGTCACCGGGCGCAGCCCCCATTTCCTTCCCATCGGGGCATACATTAGCCGCATTTGCCGGAGCAGAATTCCTGCAACAGGAATATGGTGATCAATCCCCGATATATACCATTATAGGCTATACCTTTGCTGTTACCACGGGGGTTTTTCGGCTATATAACCGCGATCACTGGTTCAGCGACGTGGTCGCCGGGGCCGGCATAGGTATGTTATCAACCAAAGTATCCTACCTGGTTTACCCCTATATCCGTAAATGGCTAACCCATACCGATAAAAACGGCAAAAGCACCTTTGTTCTACCTACCTATCAGGATGGCATGGCGGGGTTATCGTTTGCCAAAACATTCTGATAAATTATAAAATCTTCTGATGGCGAAATCGATAAAGCATATCTTAAAACAAGTTGGCGACATGAAAATTAACGGCAGCTTGTGGATAGAATCGCCCGATGGGCGTTTCTTAGGACCCGGACCCATTGAACTTCTTGAACGCATAGCCGAAACCGGATCGATCAGCAATGCTGCCAAAGCGATGAATATGTCCTACAAAAAAGCCTGGGAGCTGATCAATAATTTAAATGCCCATACCACCATCCCGGTTGTGATGCCACAAGCCGGCGGAGAAAAGGGCGGCGGCTCCGTTCTTACTGATGAGGGCCATGAACTCATCAAATATCACCGTCAACTGCGGAAAAGTTTTGCTGACTTTTTGCAAAAAGAAAGTAAAAAACTGAAATCTTAAAGCTGTTTTGATTTTTTTCGTTAGCGTTATATATTAAAAAATATAACGATACTTGCGATACTGTTCCCCGTTACAGCAAATAATACTTACCTAGTTCAACTAAACTTATGCTCATGAAAAAAAAATTACTTTCAGGCATTATGCGAATCATAGCTGCATCGATTCTATTTGCAGTTTTATTAACCCCTAAAAGTTTACTGGCGCAATCAACTAAGCCAGACACTGCAAAAACTGCAACAAATACAACTCCCGCCACAGTAAAGCCAGGCTACCCAAGGGCCGTCGGCTATTTAAGCTTTATTTTTAATACTGTCACTTTTACCAAAGACGGCGCTACCTATAACTTCAGTCACAACAGCACAAGTATCGGCTTCCCCGTAGGCGTAAACGTTTTGTACAGCGATAAATTTGGTTTTAGTTATGAATTTACGCCAACGATAAAATCGACTGCCGCAAGCAGCAAAGTAAGTAACCTGCTGTTTGACCCGGGCATCATGTTCCGTTTTGAGCATGGGTTTACCTTTATTCCGCGCCTCGCCTTTGAAACATCGGGGCGCTATGGCTTTACGCCCGTGTTTAACCAAATTTATGCCCGCACCAAATATGTCAATTATTTTATTGCCGGGTCACTTCCAACCCGTTTCGGTAATAGCGAGACGCCTTCTTTAGGCATAAATATCCAGTTAGGTTTTATTTTTAACTAAGCGAAAACTCCCGGGAAAACCCCTGGAGCTTTATGAATTGGAACGATTTTTACCAAAATTGCGGACATCAATCGGGCAGATGCAGGGCTTTTTTAACTTCTGCATAATTTTTGATATTGATGTGCACCATGGTATGCACACCTACCGGTAAGATGACATACCTGAATTTATGCGCATAGTAAAGGCCTGTGGAAGAATTCCTATCGTCAGCAAAATTGATCCGAATATTGCCTGGTGCGATGCTGGCCGACCAGGTGTCTGTATACTCTGTTGAGCCTTCCACGTAGGTAACAATTACGGGCATTGGACTCACCACGTTTGACGGGAATAAAATAGGATTGTAACCATCCAGCTTGCTGTAAACAAGTACTGTATCGTTTTTAAGGGTATCCGGGGTAATGTTTAAGGCAGGTATGTTAGTATAAAATTGATAGGTGCCGGAAGTTGTATCCCTATTGTAGGATGTTGGCGTATACCACGCGGAATAAGTCGCCGTTCCAATGGTCCCGGTTGGGCCGGTGGAACTCATTGGCTCTTGCGGCCCAACGGCGCCCTTTTTTACGCACGATGCCGCAACCAGCAAAACAACAATTAAAAGCAACAATAAATAGTTTGCTTTTCTCATCCGGGTAAAATTTAAGCACCTGATATTGAATATGCAATACTTAAATTTAAAAATTGTTTTGCAATAATCACACAAAAAATCACCCCGGTCTCGGGAGTGTGATACCCGTAAATATGTTGAATAGATATACCCCCAGGGGCATCGGGTAAATAGTCCGTAGCGACATTGTACCTGCAATCAGTACTATTACGCGGTGAATAATATCAAATTGCGTAAAAATACGCATGCAAAATGTTTAATTCCTGCTTAAATTTATTTAGTATTTCATTTGATACTAATAACCTAAAAGAAAACAGCATGAGTGCGTACTCACTATTCGGGTCGATCATTACACTTATTCCACTGGTATTAATTATCTCTACCGTTATCATGAGAGGTAAGAAAATACTGGAGCCATAAGCTTAATGGTTATAGCGTTAATACGCTGAACCCTTCAGAATTTAAATATAGTTGTCGAAGCGTCCCCACTTTGAAAGGGTATGGTTATCATCTGAAACCACCCCGACAATAAGCATTGCCCCGCGGGCATTGCTTAAGAACTGCTATCTACTTCAGCAACGCATTCTTCTCTTTAGTAAATTGCCGATAAACCAATTTATCCAGCCAGGCAGGGAAGAACTTGCTTAATTGAACCAATAATTTGCCCTGCCCTGTCATGATAAGCGTGCGGCTGCGGTTCTCTACACCATTGGCAATGATCTTTGCTACTTCTTCAGCGGTCATCATTTTATCCTCTTCCAGCGTGCTTTCGCCCTGCGGTATGCCGTTTTTATCCAAGGCCGTGTTACGTATGTTTGACGTGGTAAAACCCGGGCATGCCGTCATCACATTCACACCGGTTTTAAGGTTTTCCATACGCAGTACATCCAAAAAGCCGTTCATCGCGAATTTGGAGGCCGAATAGCCAGCACGGCCCGGCAAACCTTTATATCCTGCGATGGACGATACGCCAACGATGCTGCCCTGTGTTTTCAGGATATGCGGCAGCGCGTATTTGGTACAATACACCGTGCCCCAAAAGTTAACGTCCATCACCGTTTTCATTACTTTAACATCCACATCTTTAAACAGCGCCCGCATACTGATGCCAGCATTGTTGATCAATATATCGATCCTGCCAAAAGTTAAAATACTTTGCTTGATGAGGAGCGCGCAATCGTCCTCAACCGATACATCGCATTGCACGGCTACGGCCTGGATGCCATATTCTTTGATCAGGCTTTCGGTGAGCTCGCACAAGGCGACATACTGCCGGGCGGCTACCACTAAATTGGCGCCGCGTCTTGCAAATTCAATTGTCAGCGCTTTGCCTATACCTGAAGATGCCCCTGTGATTACTACGACTTTATCATTCAATTTCATACTGCGAAGGGAAAATTTCGCCTATGTCTTTGAGGTTGATCACAGGCAGTTTAAACAAATATTTAGCAGCGAAGATAAACATAGCACCATAAAAATGGCGAATGTGTTCCCAGCTAAATTTGTTCAAATATTTGCCCGGTAATTGAATGATATATGTTTTGGAATAATAGTAGGTTTTAAAACCCTCACGCCTTAAGCGGTATGACAGGTCAATATTATGCCCGAAACGGCTGAAACGTTCGTCGAACAATCCGGTTGTGTCCAGTGCCGACCTGCGCAGCAGCATACAATCCTCGTGGAGCACGTCAACTTCTGATGTTTCAAATTCCTCGATCCAGTCGGCGCGTTTGTGCATCGGGATGGATCTTGGGAAATACGATCCCAGGCCAAACAGTTTGAAGAATGCCGCCCAGTTTTTGTTTAAGCTATGTTTCGATTCGGGAAGATAATCGCCTTTATAATTCACTAAGCGCACGCTTGTGCCGCCCGCTAATGGGTGCTGATCCATAAAGTCAACCAGTTTCTCAAGGCTGTCAGCCCCGGTCACCACATAGGGATCCAGCAGCAAAACATAATCGCCCTGCGCGGCACGTATAGCTTTGTTGTAAGCCAGGGAAATACCTCGATAGGCGCTATTGGCAATGACCCGAACCTTTGGGAACTCAAAAGCAAGCATTTCGAGTGATCGATCGGTTGAGGCATTATCAACCACGATCACTTCATAGTCAACAGTGCTCCTGGCCTTGAACAATGTGTTCAGAGCAAGGCGCAGCCCGTTTTGCGAATTGTGATTGATAAAGATTACCGATAGCCTCATACGCCTATTTTGACAATGAATTTTCATAAGGGACACGGGTCACGATAGAACGTCCTAAAGTAACCTCATCCACATACTCTAATTCACCACCAAAAGCTATGCCACGCGCTATGGTTGAGATGTTTATGTTGAAATCTTTTAATCTTTTGTGCAAATAGAAGATCGTAGTATCCCCCTCCATTGTAGCACTTAAAGCGAATATAACTTCTTTTATATCACCGGGTTTAAGGCGATCAACTAAAGTATCCACCTGGAGGTCTGACGGCCCTATGCCATCCATAGGCGATATCAGTCCGCCCAGCACATGGTACACCCCGTTGTACTGGTCAGTGTTCTGAATTGCCATCACGTCACGTGTATCTTCTACCACACAGATGATGGCGCGGTCTCGCTTTGGGGACGCGCATATCTCGCAAACCGGCTGATCCGAAATATTGTGACAAACCCGGCAAAATTGTATCTCGTTCCGCAATTTACTGATGGTATGACTAAATTGCTCTACGTCAGCTTTGTCCTGGTTAAGCAAATGCAGCACCAATCGCAAAGCGGTCTTTTGTCCCACCCCCGGCAGTTTGGCAAACTCGGCCACCGCATTCTCCAGCAACTTCGACGAAAAGTTCATGTTGCGAAGGTACGGAATAGTCCGCAAGTCGGAAAGTCCGCGTAAGTCCGAAAGTGATGGGTTGGAATTTATTTTTTATACATAAATTGCCATCATAAGCAATCTTCCGGACTTTCCGACTTATGCGGACTTCCGGACTAAACAAAAAACATGTCACCCGCGGTACTGCTCTCCTTCATCATCGGTTACTTTTTAGTCCTCATCTTCATTTCGTGGCTTACAGCGCGCAAATCATCCGATAATGACACCTTCTTTGTAGCTAACCGCAATTCCAAATGGTATTTGGTGGCCTTTGGGATGATCGGTACTGCACTGAGCGGGGTTACGTTTATTTCAGTTCCGGGTAAAGTTGGGGCTCCCACCGGCGATCAGTTCGCTTATTTCCAGTTCGTTTTGGGTAACGCTGCAGGGTTCATTATCATCGCTACCGTGTTGCTGCCGCTCTATTACCGCATGAAGCTAACCTCCATTTACAGCTATATCGAGCATGCCTTAGGCGCCTGGAGCTATAAAACCGCGGCGGGTATTTTCCTGATCAGCCGCACCATTGGCTCCGCGTTCAGGCTATATTTAGTGGTGATCGTATTGCAAAAATTCATTTTCGACAACTACCATATCCCCTTTGCAGTAACGGTATTGATCTGCCTGGCGCTGATATGGTCGTACACTTTTAGGGGCGGGTTAAAAACGATCATCATTACCGACAGCTTGCAAACCTTCTTCCTCGTATCATCAGTTTTCCTGTCGATATACTTTATCTGCCGGAGTTTGGATATGAGTATTTTCCAGGCTGCCGACGCGATCAAAAACAGCAGCTATTCCAAAGTTTTCTTTTTTAACAACTTTTTGAGCAGCCACTTTCATTTCAGCAAGGAGTTTTTAGGCGGATTGTTCATCACGATCGGCATGACGGGCCTCGACCAGGATTTGATGCAGAAGAACCTGAGCATGAGCAATATCAAAGAGGCGCAGAAGAATATGTTCAGCTTTACCACAGTGTTTGTCATCATCAATATCTTTTTCCTCAGTGTTGGTGCGCTGCTATATCTCTATGCTGCCAAATACGGCGTAAAAGTTGATAAAACCGACTACCTCTACCCTACCATCGCGCTGAAATATTTAGGGGTGTTCCCGGCAGTAGTATTTATGCTTGGACTAACAGCAGCAACCTTCGCAACGACTGATTCGGCCCTTACCGCTTTAACCACGTCTTTTTGTGTCGATTTTCTTGGGTTTACAAAAAATAAAGACCTGAATAGCGTGAAAATGGTGAATACCAGGCACTATGTGCACATCGCTTTTTCAGGCCTGATGCTGCTGACAATCATCATTTTCAACGCCATCAACAACGACGCCGTGGTGAGTGCGATATTCAAAGTTGCATCCTATACTTACGGGCCTCTGCTGGGGCTGTATTCCTTCGGTATATTTTGGGGTAAACGCCAGGTAAATGATAAACTCGTGCCGTTTATCTGCGTCATTTCGCCCATCGTGTGTTACCTTTTGAGTATGCATTCGGCGCAATGGCTTGGTGGCTATGTTTTTGATAACGAGCTTATCATTGTTAACGGATTAATTACATTTGTTGGTCTATTGCTTACATCATCAGCTAAGGAGGTGAAAAGCATTTAATTTTAGAGTTTAGAAATTAGAATTTAAAATTTGTATATGACCGGCGAAGAGAAAATAAGACAAGCTTTTGAGAATAAGAACTGGCAGGAAATAAAAGTAACAGACTCCTGGCAGATATTTAAGATCATGGCCGAATTTGTTGACGGCTTTGAAAAACTGGCTAAAATAGGCCCCTGCGTTTCCATGTTTGGGTCGGCGCGCATGCATAATGACAATAAATACTATAAGCTGGCCGAAAAGACAGCGGCCCTGTTAACAGAGCGCGGTTATGGTGTGATCTCGGGCGGTGGCCCGGGCATTATGGAAGCGGCCAACAAAGGCGCTTATGAAGCCGGCGGCAAATCGGTGGGATTGAATATCGAACTGCCTTTCGAACAATTTCATAATAAATACATCGACCGGGATAAACTGATGGAGTTCGATTACTTCTTTATACGTAAGGTGATGTTCATGAAATACTCACAGGGCTTTATCATTTTGCCGGGCGGTTTTGGTACAATGGACGAATCGTTCGAGGCCATCACGCTGATACAAACCGGTAAAATTGCACGGTTTCCGATCGTTTTTGTCGGCAAAGATTACTGGGGCGGCCTTTTTAAATGGGTAGAGGAAAAAATGCTTGAGGAACAACATACTATCAGTCCGGAAGATCTGAACCTGTACCGCGTTGTAGATACTGCCGAAGAGGCTGCGGAACATATCTTCCGCTTCTACGATAAATATGTGCTAAAACCGAATTTCTGATCACCACATGCACCGACCAAAGGGACAAGCTGCTTTAGGTTTTATTTTCGCTACGTTGCTTATCGATGTGATGGGGTTCGGCATTATTATACCCGTTTTCCCGAAACTGATACAGCATTTAATACACAGCAATAATGTGAGCGATGCCTCGCCCTACGCTGGCTGGCTTACTGTCGCTTACGCAGGCATGCAATTCCTTTTCTCACCGCTGATCGGTAATTTGAGCGACAGGTTTGGGCGGCGGCCTGTTTTGTTGTGTTCATTGCTTGGTTTCTGCGCCGATTATTTGTTCCAGGCATTTGCGCCAACCATCGGCCTGCTGTTCGTAGGTCGTATACTTGCCGGAATAACGGGCGCAAGCTTCACAACCGCATCGGCGTATATCGCTGATATCAGCACGCCCGAAAAACGGGCAGCAAATTTTGGGTTGGTTGGTGTAGCGTTTGGTTTAGGGTTCATTATTGGACCGGTTATAGGCGGAATACTGGGTAAATTCGATATCCATTATCCTTTTATTGCGGCAGCGGTGCTGGCGTTCTTAAACGCCGCTTATGGTTACTTCATCTTGCCTGAGTCTCTTTCGCTTGAAAACAGGCGGCCGCTCGAACTAAAAAAGTCGAACCCTGTTGACACTTTATTAAAGCTGAGTAAATACAAAGCCGTACTGGGCCTTGCCGTATCTCTGTTCCTGATTTACTTCGCAGCGCAGGCAGTACAAAGCGTTTGGTCGTTTTATACGATCTACAAATTTAATTGGAACGAAGATATGGTAGGCTATTCACTCGGCGTTGTGGGCATAGTCTATGCGGCGGTGCAAGGGGGACTGATACGTGTGATCATCCCCAAGTTTGGCACTGAACGCAGTATCTGGATCGGCTTGCTGCTTTATAGTATCGGCATGGCCTTATTTGCATTTGCTACCAAAGGCTGGATGATGTTCGTCATATTAATACCCTACTGTTTGGGCGGCATAGCCGGGCCCGCATTACAGGGCTATATGAGCAATCACGTTCCGGCAAATGAGCAGGGCGAACTCCAGGGCGGCCTCACAAGCCTCGCAAGCTTAAGCACTATAATCGGTCCATTGGTTATGTTCGCAACCTTTCGTTTCTTCACCAAACCTGACGCGCCACTTATTTTCCCGGGAGCGCATTTTATTCTTGGTGCGGTATTAATGCTTTTAAGCGCTATATTGGCTGTATTATCCTTTAAGAAAAATAAACCGGCTGTTAAGGCGGAAATTTAGCAAATAGCACTTATTTTGATCTTCATTACATATTTTAACTAATTAGTTAAGTAAGTTTACGTATCAAAACTATTTTGTAATGAGACAGAACCTGAACGCACTTATTATCGGCATTGCCATAATACTTACTGGCTTTATTATTGCAGGTGCTTACAAATACAAATTCAGGGGTGATGAAACTATTACCGTAACCGGTTTGGCCGAGAAAAACTTTACAAGCGACCTTATTGTTTGGGAAGGTGATTATTCCCGAAAAATGCCTGACTTAAAAACCGCGTACCAGCTCCTCAAAAAAGACGAAGCAACTATCCGGAGCTACTTAAAAAGCAAGGGCCTTAATGAAAGTGAGTTACTATTTTCATCCGTGGATATCACCAAAAGCACGCGAAAAATATTTGATCCAAAGGGCGTGGTTTCAGGTGAAGTATTTGATGGTTATGAGCTAAAGCAGAGCGTAACGGTCAAATCAAAAGAAATTGATAAAATTGAAAAGATATCCCGCGAGGTAACCGAACTGATCGAGGATGGTATCGAGGTAAATTCATTACCCCCATCTTATTACTATACAAACCTTGCAGCTATAAAAATTGACCTTTTGGCCAAAGCAAGCGCTGATGCCAAATTGCGGGCAGAGACGATAGCCCAAAATTCGGGCGGTAATTTGGGTAGCGTACGCCAGGCTAACATGGGTGTTTTCCAGATAACAGGCGACCATGACAACGAAAGTTACGCAGGAGGCGGAGCATTCAATACTTCATCGAGGAATAAAACCGCGTCAATAACCATCAGAGTCGACTATTTGGTTCATTAAGTGGCAAACATACTACTATTTCGTATGTTTACCGTTCGCTGAATATGAATCCAACCCCTAAGCTAAAAACCTCTGCCGCGCTCGGCTTTATTTTTGTTACCATTTTTATTGATGTGTTGGGCCTGGGCATTATCATTCCGGTGCTTCCTAAATTGTTGCAAATATTAGGTCATATTAATATAAATGAGGCTTCCGAATACATTGGATGGTTAACTTTTGTTTATGCCTCCATGCAGTTAATTTTTGCCAGTATAATGGGAAACCTTAGCGACCGTTACGGCCGGCGGCCTATTTTACTGATATCGCTGGTTGGTTTTGGGTTAGACTATGTAGTGATGGCATTTGCACCCACGATCGCCTGGCTATTTGTGGGACGAACTATTGCGGGCATTTGCGGCGCAAGCACGTCAACGGCAACCGCATACATCGCAGATGTAAGTACAGGAGATAAAAGAGCGGCAAATTTTGGCCTGGTTGGGGCAGCGTCAGCGATCGGTCTAATCTTCGGAATTGCCTTGGGTGCTTACCTTTTTGCTATTAATATCAGGCTTCCTTTCATGGCTGCCGGGGCATTCGCGTTTGCCAATGCGCTTTATGGCCTTTTTGTTTTGCCTGAGTCGTTGACAAAGGAACACAGGCGGAAATTTGAATGGAGCAGAGCCAACCCTCTTTTGTCCCTCGTAAGGATCTATAAACAACAACCCGTACTGGCAGGATTATTAGGGGCCACTGGTATAGTTTACATCGCCCAAAAAGCTGTTGAATATTTATTATCAACCTTTATATACGAAAAGTTTAACTGGACCCCCGCAAGTGTAGGTACTTTGGGGTTGTTCGTGGGGTTGGTGCTGTTTGCGATTCAAGGCGGATTGATCCGGTATACTGTACCTAAATTCGGCCAGCAAAAAAATATTATAGCAGGCTTAATATTCTACGCGGTCGGTTTATTGCTGATTGCCTTCGCGGGCCAGGGCTGGATGCTTTATTTATGCATGGTGCCCTATTGTCTTGGCGGTCTATCAGGCCCGGCCTTGCAGGGATTAGCGACAGAACAGGTAGCAAAGAACGAGCAGGGAGAATTGCAGGGTGCTTTTGCCATACTAAATAGTATAAGCCTCATTATCGGGCCGCTTCTATTTAGCTATGTGTTTTTCTTTTTTACCAAAAAACGGTCCGATGTCTATTTCCCGGGAGCTCCTTACCTGTTGGGAGCAGCGCTAATGCTAATAAGCATTTTATTGGTTATCCGGAGTTTCAAAAAAGATATTACTCCAGGCCACTCACTCCTCCCGAAATAACAAACTTCATCATATCGGCCGCACTCCTGTCTATCGGTTTTACCTTGTCGGCTGAGATAATTATCACCTGCCCGGCGAATGAATACGACCAGGGGAAGTAAACAGCCACATCTCCAGGCAAACCCAATTTTTCGAGATCCTTTTGAACGAGGAAACCAATCTTCTTCAGGCCAAATTCATTCACCTCAACCAAAACAGGTTCATTAAATTTCTTTTCATCACCTACAAAGGCTTCGGTAAGATCTTTGATGGATGAATACAGGAACTTGAAGATAGGCAAACGGTTTATCCAGCGGTTTAACCAGCGTTTTATCGGGGCGGTTACCACACTGGTTACTAATATCCCCACAATAAAAATGATGATGAACACCGTGAGTATACCCACACCGGGTATATATATGGGCCTGCCTTTGGTATCTGTCAGGAAAAAGCCGCTTAAGTTCAGGGCACTGTCCAGCTTAAAAACGCCCCAGTAGATCAGGAATACCGCGGCGCCAACCGGCACCACTACGATAATTCCCTTAATAAAATATCTGAGCAGAGCTCCAATAAATCGCTTCATAGCTAAGCTGGATTTTATTCATAAAAATACACTCTTTTTACCCGTTGCGAAACATTGGTTAATATTTCGTAAGGGATGGTGCCTATTTCCCTGGCGAGCTGCTCAATTTTCAATTCCTCGTTAAATACGATCACCTCATCACCCTCCTGCACATCAATATTGGTCACATCGAGGGTACACATATCCATCGATATATTGCCTACGGTTGACGCTAGCTTACCCCTTACCAGCATCTTGCCAATGCCATTGCCGAAAGCACGCAAATAGCCGTCAGCGTAGCCGATCCTTATCGTAGCGATCTTGCCGCCTTTAGGCAGCTTGCCGTTGCGGTTATACCCTATCGTATCACCGGCCATTACTTTTCGTACTTGCGATACACTGGTTTTCAATGCAGCAATTGGCTGGAGGCCCGCGGCTCCATCGGGCGTGGCGGCATCAATACCATACAAGCCGATACCTAATCGTACCATATCATACTGCGCGTTTGGCCAGCGGGTAATGGCTGATGTATTGCCCATGTGTTTGATCACCTTATAACCGAGCGTCTTTTCGATCTTTTTAAACGCTGTTTCGAACCGTTTGATTTGTTTGCTGGTAAATTCGTCATGCTCCGCGGCATCGCTGGCTACTAAATGCGAGAAAACGGACTGAACTTTGATATACCTGTTTTGCTCCAGCATGTCACAAAGAGTGTCTATCTCAAAGTCTTCAAAACCGAGCCTGTGCATACCCGTATCTATTTTCAGGTGCACAGGGTAATTATTTAAGCCATGCTTTTGGGCATATTTTACAAATTCATCTAACAAATTGAAGCTGAATATCTCAGGTTCCAGCTTGTATTCGATCAATTTATCAAAAGCAGACGTTTCGGGGTTAAGCACCATAACCGGGAGCGTGATGCCCGCCTGGCGCAATGCTACACCCTCGTCAATATAGGCCACGGCAAGGTAATCAACCTTATTATACTGCAATATATTAGCTACCTCGAACGTGCCGCTGCCGTAAGAGAAGGCCTTAACCATAGCCATCACCTTTACACCGGGTTTCAGCTTTGCGCGGTAAAAGTTCAGGTTGTTCAATAAAGCATTCAGGTTGATCTCCATTACCGTTTCATGCGCCTTAAGTGTCAGCGCCTGGCTGATCCGCTCAAACTCGAAGCTGCGGGAGCCTTTGATCAGGATGGTCTCGTTATCAAAATTCAATTCATTCAAATGCAGCAGCAACGAATTGGTATCCGGGTAGAAATGTTTCTTAGGCATATCGAAGTACTTCTCGTGGCGTGCTAATGCTTCACCTACACCTATAAATTTATCTACATTTTTTGTTTTCAGCATGTCGGCTACCTGCCGGTACAAAACATCCTCCGCTAAACCAGATTGAAATATATCGGATAGTATCACCGTGCGAACCGGGTGCTGGTTCTGCTGGTTCAGGAAGTTCAGGGCTATTTCCAATGACTGCACATCGGAATTATAAGAATCATCAATCACTGAACAATCGTTGATCCCGTTTTTAAGCTCCAGGCGCATACTCACCGGGTTCAGTTTTTCAATTCTTTTATCCGCCTCTACCGCGCTGTATCCCATAGCCAGCATGGTGGCCCAGCATACTATCGCATTCTCAACCGAGGCCTCGTCCATAAAAGGTACCAGGCACTCGATCTCTTTGCCCTTATAAATGGCGCGCAAGTAATAGTTGCGCGATATCACGGTCTCGCCAAATACATACAGATCGGTCTGGCTGAATTTCCTGCTCCAGGTAAACCTATTTTTCACGGGGATATCGTCCTCATAATTCACTAACTGATCGTAGTTATGGATCAATAGTTTACTGTGTTCGAAAAGTTTCAGCTTCTCCAATACCTTTTCCCTGCGACCTGCAAAACCCTCATCATGTGCCGAACCGATATGCGTCAATACGCCTATCGTAGGCCTGATGATCGCCTCCAGCTTACCCATTTCATTGATAGTAGATATCCCAGCTTCAAAAATGCCCAGATTGTCCTTTTCGCTGATCTGCCAAACGGAAAGCGGCACCCCTATCTGCGAATTATAGCTTTTAGGATTGCGAACAATGGTTTTGTCGGCAGCCATTAACTGGTAAAGCCATTCCTTTACGATGGTTTTCCCATTGCTGCCCGTTATGCCTATTACGTCAAGGTTAAACCGGCCGCGGTGATACGCAGCTAATTTCTGTAAGGCCGTCAGTACATCATCCGCCATCAGGAAATTGGCTTCGGGCATTTTCATCTCCGTTTGCTGCCCCACTACAAAATTCCGGACCCCGGATGCATAGGCTTCGGCAATAAATTCCTGCCCGTTGCGCCTGCCGCTTAACGCAAAAAACAATCCTTCAGCGGCATTGGTTATGCGCCTGCTATCAGTCAGTAAAGTACTGATAGTGTAATCTTTAACAACGGTTCCTGTTGCTCCGATGATCTGCTTGATGTCTGTTATTGCGTAATGGTTATCGGGCATGCTGCGAATTTGCTTATATTTCTGCCAATAGAAGAATTTTTAACGAATTTTGGTTTGATGGATCAGTCCCAAACGAACAAAATTACGGACGAAAAAGTTGCACTTGTCAAGGCACAAAATTATTGCGCCTACCAGGAGCGTTCGCAACAGGAACTGCGGGATAAATTGCATGAATGGGGCGTATATCCGTCCATAGTTGAAAAGGTAATTTCGACATTGATCGAAAATAATTTTTTGAACGAGGAGCGTTTTGCTATAGCTTATGCCACTGGTAAACTAAGGCAAAAAGGCTGGGGAAGGAATAAAATAAAACAGGGATTGAAACTGAAAAAAGTATCCGACCCTCTGATCAAAAAAGCGCTAAAAAGCATCGACGAAGATGAATATCTGGAGATGCTGCGGAAGATCATACAAAAAAAAGAAAGCTATATAACGGAAAAGGAATCCTATAAAAGAAAGTACAAGCTGCACCAATATTTATTGAGCCGCGGATTTGAGAGCGACCTGATAGCGGAGGTTTTGAGAGACAATGAATTATAGCTTTTTCATTTGTGTGCTTACTGAAGCGAGAGTAAATAATTAGCTATCATTTGTGTCTCGCTAATCGAAAAACAAGGTTTATAGTATCGCACATAGCCAAGCAATTCATTTAATGTTAAAACCTTTACATGTTCGAACTCTGCGGTTGGCTTATGATTTACTAAAACAATTAGATTTCTTAATGGGATCTTCCTGTCACCCCAATGATGCTCATTCAGGATTAATTCGGGCGTGTAAATTTCACCCTTTAATATTTTATACAAAGCGAAATTTGTCCTTTTGATTTGATGAACAGGCGAATGCAAGCTTCGGTTTTCCAACGATTGTTGACTCCAGTTTTTTGTTTCAATTAGAAAAATCCCTGAAGGAGTTATTAAGATATGATCAATTTGAATAGATTTTATGGGATCATTTTCTTTCCGATTGTATATCGGTGGATCAAACTGACACTTAAAATCATTAATTAAGATGTGATCATTAGATAATTTTTCTAATTCTTTAACCACCTTTTGCTCGCCCAGAGCCCCATAAATTGAACTGTTTAGTTGGTCAATTACTCTCTTTTTTCTATCAAGTTCCTGCAGGTGAGGCAAACCGCTTTCCATAACAGCATTTTCAAAATTCGAAAGAATATATTGATAGCGCTTATTCTTTACGCTATGGTTCTCGATTAAATGCTTGACTGAATGTTCAACCTTAGAATTGAAATTGCGTTTATTAACCCGGATCTTTAGCTTAAGATCGGTCCTTTTAACATAATTAGCGACTGTATGAATAATATTAGAACCGGCAGAAGGCAAGTTGTGTAACCGGTGTTCTAATGCCTTAAGCTCAGATAGTAGCTGATGTTCAACCTCCCTTCGATTTGTTGTAACAGCGCGGTCTAATTGAACTATCTCGTCACCAAGCTTACTTTTTTCTAGTTCGATCACAAGTTTATGATTTGAAAGGATTTGCTCTCGTACAACAGAATAGTTTTTCTGAAAGTCGATCAACTCGTTTACCGACTTGTATTCATTTACATCGTGTTCGTGCAAATGCGATTTTATTGCCGTTAGGCAGCCTATTTGATTATAAACCGTGCACATATTTTTCGTCCCCCGCCGTGTCTTCCGGCAGAACACCAACAGAATACAAGTGAATATAAACAAAAAAGCCTTTAGACTTACACCTAAAGACTTTTGACTTAATTGTACTCGGGGCGGGAATCGAACCCGCACGCCTTTGACGGGCACAGGATTTTAAGTCCTGCGTGTCTACCAGTTCCACCACCCGAGCAGGTGATATACCTTTTAAAAACAAATCCCCTCTTTTTGGTGGAAGGGATCTCAGAGCGAAAGACGAGATTCGAACTCGCGACCCCGACCTTGGCAAGGTCGTGCTCTACCAACTGAGCTACTTTCGCATTCGCAAACTACTTTCGCGTTTGCGGAGTGCAAATATAGAGAGAAATGACTATTCCGCAAGCAGTAAAAGGAAAATTTTTGAATTTGAATGTTAAATAACTGATTTAGTTGACTTAAGAGCAGCCAACTGTCATTTGTTATTTGCCTCATGAGGAAAAATCGTCACCGCCGTGCAAACTTTTATTTTCGATGATTTCCACGTTAATGCTGTTCGCGGAATATTCTAAATTTGCTGTGATACAACAGCGTAAACCATGGACCTAATTGACGATTTTGCAAAAAGAGCAAAGAACTACCTGGCCGGCAACGAAAATGAACGGATTTTTCCGAATAAAGAGTCCCTGGCGCGACTGAAGGAACTGGATACACCGCTTCAATCGGAATCGGTAAATCCGTCTGAAGTACTCGCCTTGCTGGACGAGATCGGCTCACCTGCCACTGTACGCAGTACCAGCGGGCGCTATTACGGCTTTGTAATAGGCGGCAGTTTACCTTCAGCCATGAGTGCCAAGCTGATGTCAGCCGTATGGGACCAGAACTCCGCTTTAACGGTCATGTCGCCCCTATCATCTAAACTTGAAGATGTTGCGGGCCGCTGGCTGCTCGATCTGTTTGGCTTGCCGATGGACAGCGGTTTCGGTTTTGTCACCGGCGATACCATGGCCAATTTCACCGCCCTTGCCGCTGCCCGTCACTACGTGCTAAAAAATGCAGGCTGGGATGTGGAATCGATGGGTCTGTTCGGCGCTCCCGAAGTTAAAGTACTGGTGGGTGACGAAGTGCACATCAGCATACTTAAAGCTCTGAGCATGCTCGGCCTTGGACGGGATCATATCATTCGCGTTCCGGTGGATGAACAAGGCAGGATGAAACCCGATCAGATATCCGCAACCGGCGAGCCCGCCATTATTTGCGCACAATCAGGCAATGTTAACAGCGGCGCTTTTGATGATGTGGCAACTATTTGCCGCTCAAAAGGTAAAAATACCTGGGTACACGTCGATGCCGCATTTGGGCTATGGGCAGCAGCGTCTGATTCGAAAAAGCACCTCGTAACCGGCATGGAACAAGCCGACTCATGGGCCACAGACGCACACAAATGGCTTAATGTACCTTACGACTGCGGAATCGTGTTTGTTCGTAACAAAACGGCTTTGCTTGCCGCCATGTCGGTTTCGGCGGCTGCATATATACCAACTGATGTAAGCCGCGAGCCTTTCCAGTTTGTACCTGAAATGTCGCGCCAGGCGCGGGGAATACCCGTTTGGGCGGCGTTAAAGTCGCTGGGAAAACAAGGCCTGCAGGATATGATCGACCGCAACTGCTCCCAGGCACGGCAATTTGCGGACGGTCTCGCTGCTGCCGGATTTACGATTTTAAATGATGTGGTTCTGAACCAGGTGCTGGTACATTTCGGCGATGCCGAACGAACGCAAAAAGCAATTCAGAAAATACAGGAAGAGGGTGTCTGCTGGTGTGGCGGTACGGTATGGCAGGGCAAGCCAGCCTTGCGCATCAGCGTAAGCGGCTGGAACACGAGTGATGAGGACATAAAACGGTCGCTTGAATCCATGATCAGGCATATTAGGACCTGAGGTTTGTTCCGTCCATAAAAACCAAAGTATGATTATTGCGTTGTACTATAATTGCGGACAAATATTTCAAATGGCTGGTATAAAGGCCGATAATGCGGATGTATATTTTCTCCTGGAATTTAACTTTCATTATTAATCTTGTATTCATCCCAAAAATTAAACGTACCTTGCCGACTTAACTTATAATACAATGGCAACAGGAACAGTAAAATTTTTTAACAATTCAAAAGGCTTCGGCTTTATTACACCTACAAGTGGCGGCAAAGAAGTATTTGTACACGTTACAGGACTGATTGATCAGATCCGCGAAAACGATCAGGTTCAATACGATGTAGAAGAAGGCAAAAAAGGCCCCAGCGCTATTAATGTTAAAATAGCATAAACAGCATTGGCAAGATCGACAGAAACATTCAGCAAAAAGGAAAAAGAAAAGGCCCGCCTAAAAAAGTCTAAGGACAAAAAGGAAAAGGCCCAGGAACGAAAGGCCAACGCCGGCAAAGGCAAAAGCCTGGAGGATATGATGGCTTATATTGATGAGCATGGGAATATTACTTCGACTCCACCCGACCCGTCCAAAAAGATAAAGATCAATGCAGAAGATATCCGGATTGGCGTTGCCAAACAGGAAGATCTGCCGCACGACACTGTCAGAAATGGTGTGGTAACCTTTTTTAATGAATCAAAGGGCTACGGTTTTATCAGGGATCTGCAGACAGAAGAAAGCATTTTTGTGCACATTAAT
>Ga0207064_1027_pt2 | contig 24043 bp, 19 predicted proteins | sample Alteio_BWMinCont_26_FD_153488 | JGI IMG/M metagenome (GOLD analysis project Ga0207064, IMG submission 153488) | Enriched cells from forest soil in Barre Woods Harvard Forest LTER site, Petersham, Massachusetts, United States -... | ecosystem: Environmental > Terrestrial > Soil > Temperate forest >...
TTCTACCGCTCTACAGGGCTGCGCCCATTTCCTCGTGCTGCGTTTATGGAGCGAACTATCCACACTGGAGCGCGCCCAAAGGAGAGAAACTGAACAGGCTCTTCGTTACTATCACAACGCAATCTACGCCACTTGGCCGGGCGATCAGGAAATACAACGCCGCGACGCCCGCCTGGAGCTGATCAACTTTCTATTGAGTATCAACGACAAAACCCAGGCGCAATCAGAATTGATTGCGCTGGCAGCGAACCTGGACGGCGATCCCTCCCAGCATGCACGCGCCGGCGATCTGTTTCTCGGCACGCAGGACTACGAGCATGGGCTCGCCGAGTACCGGCTGAGTTTGAAGGCAGACCGCCACAACCCGGTGGTATTGGCGAGAGCGGGGTGGGCTGCATTCGAGCTTGGCCGCTACCCGCTGGCGCAACGCTACCTTCAGGCCGCCGTGTCCGCCGACCCGAGTGATGCGCAGAGCAGTGCGCGGCTCAAGACTACTGAACTGGTGTTGCAGATGGATCCGTTTCAGCGGCAGGTTTCGGCCGCGGAGCGGAATCGCATTGTCATGGAGGCCTTTGCGGCTGCGGGGCAGCGGCTTAAGGAGTGCCCGGATGGCGGTTCGGCTCCATCATTGCGGGACCTAAGTGAAAAGTGGTCGAAGATGAACGGACAAATCAGCGAGCGAAGTCTCCAGCGAAACCCCGATCTGGTGGAGACAGTGATGGATCTGGTGTTCAGCATCGAGCGTCAAAGCAGCGCCACTTGCGGTGCTCCGACTGGAACGGATTTGGCGCTGCTCTTGATCGCGAAGCTTCACGAAGGGAATTAATTGGTGAACGGTCTAAACTTACAGCCTGGTGTAGTCCAAGCCGAGGCCGTAGCTTCGCTCCCCGAACGTTCGTCAGGAGGCGTACTGCGAGCGATCTTTCGGGAAGAAACCTTCTTTCTCATCCTGTCAGTGTTCATCGGGATCCTCTCGGGACTCGCTGTGGTCTGTTTCCGTTTCGCGATTGACTGGTGCCGCATCTATCTATTGGGGTCGGGCGCCACGCCATCGACCTCGCGCCTGTTGCTCGCGCCGTCCCTGGCAGGATTGGTCATTGCAGTGCTCGTGATTCATGTATTTCCGCTGGCGCGCGGGAGCGGGGTCAACCAAACCAAAGCAGCGTTGTACATCTACAACGGTTACATACCGCTGAAGACAGCGATCGGCAAGTTCGTAACTGCAGCATTGGCCATTGGATCGGGACACTCGCTGGGACCAGAAGATCCTTCGCTGCAAATTGGCGCCAGCCTGGCTTCGGCGCTGGGGAGGTGGATGGGGCTGGGCCGGGATCGCATGCGGCTGATTGCCCCGGTGGGGGCCGCGGCTGGATTGGCGGCGGCTTTTAATGCTCCGATCTCGGCGGTGCTGTTCGTGATCGAAGAAGTGATTGGGCGGTGGACGGCAGGGATATTGGGTTCGGTGGTGCTTTCGGCGGTCTCAAGCGTGGTAGTGATGCGGTGGTTTCTGGGATCAGAGTCTCTTTTTCGGATTCCCACGGTGCAACTGGAGCGGCCATCGGAACTGATCGCTTATGCAATTCTTGGAGTGGTGGGTGGTCTGGGTTCGGTGGCATTCTCAAAGGGCATCGAGGCTCTACGACCGCGCTGCAAGGCTCTGCCGCGATGGACGCAGTATTTTCAACCAGCACTGGCGGGATTGCTGATCGGGCTCATTGCCGTGGCGGGGGCACCGCAGGTCATGGGCGCGGGTTATGAGTATATCGACGAGGCCATGCACGGTCAGTTTACCTGGCAAATGCTGGGCATTCTGGCGGCGTTGAAAATCGTTGCGACCCTGCTTTCGTTCGTCAGCGGAACACCGGGAGGGATGTTTGCGCCGACGTTGTTTATTGGCGCGATGCTTGGAGCCGCAGTGGGCGGGGCCGAGCATGTGGTTCTGCCACATCTGACGGGGTCACCCGGCACTTACGCTCTAGTTGGCATGGGGGTTCTGTTTGCCGGGTTCCTGCGTGCTCCCATGACCTCGGTTTTCATGGTTTTGGAGGTCAGCGGGAATTATTCGATCATCGTGCCGGTGATTGTGGCCAACACCTTGGCGTACGTGATTTCACGGGGACTCCAGCCCACGGCGATTTTTGACGTGCTCACGCGCCAGGACGGTTTGGACCTGCCCTCGATGGAGGAACAGCGAGAGGAGGGCATTCTGCGCGTGGAAGACGCGATGAGGTCGATGAGCGATCCGGTATTGGAGGGCGGTGACACGATTGATAGTGTTTTGGCCCAGGCCGACAAGGCTTCGTCCGATACTTTGCTAGTCCGGCTCAGTCCCACGGGCTGGAGCAGTGTCAGCAAAGAAGAACTTCAACGGATGGCGGCTGAAGGCAAAGGAGAATTGAGCCTGAATTCACTTTTCACGACGCGCCAGATTGCGTATCTGCATCCGGACCAACCCCTGGATACGGCGCTGCGATACGTGGAGCGCTGGCCCGTAGTGCCGGTCGTGAGCCGTGCGGACTTCCGCAAGCTGGAAGGGGTGATCTCGCAGCAGGATGTACTCAGAAGGTACCGGGATTTCGGGGAGGGGTAAAGGCAGATGCTGACGGTGGGAGGCACAAAGTGAATTCGCGCGCGAAGAAAGGTGCTTTTCCGGTCACGATCTCGATTCGGGCGGCGTTGTTGATCTGTGTGTTGGCGGTTGCGATTGCGGTCCTTGCACAAGACAAGAATCCGTTTGCGGGGAATGCCGAGGCTGCGAAGCTGGGTGAATTTCAGTTTCGCATCAATTGCGCGTTCTGCCACGGGTTGGGTGCGCGGGGAGGCGGGCGCGGACCTGATTTGACGCGGGCGCAAAAACGTCACGGAAATTCTGATGGCGAGTTGTTTACGACCATCAATCAGGGCGTGCCGGGAACGGCGATGCCGCCTAACGGAACGACAGGGCAAGGCGTGGGAATGACGGAAGAAGAAGTGTGGCAGGTGATCACTTATATACGCAGCGTTCAGCTGAAGGCGCCGGCCCAGCCGGCGGGTGACGCCGTCCACGGCAAGAAACTTTTTTATGGCGACGCGAATTGTTCCGGATGTCACATGGTGGAGGGAAAGGGCGGACGGCTGGGGCCGGACCTGACGGCGGTGGGTATGGCGCGGGCGAGGGATGCGATTGTGGATTCAGTGCGGAATCCCAGCCGCAGACTCGCGCCCGGACTGCTGGAAGCGACGAAGGAATTTCCGCAGGAATATGAGACGGTCACGGTGGTGACGGTGCAGGGACAGGAAATCAAGGGCGTCACTATGAACGAGGACAATTTCAGCTTGCAGATGATGGATGCGAGCGAACAGATCCATCTGTTTGAGAAAGACAAGCTGCGGTCGATCAAGAAGAGCCGCACGTCGATGATGCCGATTTATAGCGCGACTCTACTCAGTGATAAAGACCTGCAGGATATTGTTGCCTTCCTGCAAAGTGTGGGTGGAAAGTGAGAGCCGCCATGAAGAGAGTGGTGCAGGCTTGGCTAGTGGTGCTGGCAGCGAGTTTCTTCGTGCCCGGTGCCTGGGGACAAGCGACCTCGACACGGTTGCTCAACTCAGGGAAAGAGCCGCAGAACTGGCTGACGTATTCCGGCGACTATGCCGGGCATCGTTTCAGTGCGCTCGACCAGATCAATAAAGGCAATGTCAGATCGCTGGTGGCGAAGTGGGTATATCAAACCGGAGCCACCGGCAAATTTGAAACTACCCCGCTGGTGGTGGATGGCATTCTTTATGGCACGGCGCCGGATAACCGGGCGTTCGCTCTGGACGCCCGCACGGGACGGCCGATCTGGCTGTATCAGCGGCAACTGCCGGCGGATATACGGCCGTGTTGCGGGAGAGTGAATCGCGGGGTTGCCGTCCTGGAAAACAAGGTATTCATGGGAACGCTGGACGCGCACGTGATTGCTCTCGATGCGAAGACCGGCAGCCTGCTGTGGGATGTCGCTTCGGTTGATTACAAGCTCGGGTACAGTTTTACGCTTGCCCCGCTGGTGGTGAAGAACCTGGTGGTGCTGGGTGTCTCGGGTGGTGAATATGGGGTTCGCGGATTCATTGATGCCTATGATGCCGAGACTGGGGAACGCAAATGGAGGTTCTACACAGTTCCGGGTCCGGGTGAACCGGGACATGAAACTTGGGAAGGAGATTCGTGGAAAGTCGGTGGCGCGCCGGCGTGGATTACGGGCACGTACGATGCGTCCAAGAACGAATTGTTATGGCCTACGGGGAACCCTGCGCCGTCGAATCGCGGGGAGGGGCGAGCGGGCGACAATCTTTTCAGCAATTCGCTGCTGGCTCTCGATGTCGACACGGGAAAACTGAACTGGAGTTTCCAATTCACCCGGCACGATGAGCATGACTGGGATTCGACGCAGGTGCCGGTCATGATTGACAAGGGTGAGACGCATTTGATCGCGCAGGCGAATCGCAATGGATACTTTTATGTTTTGGATCGCACTACGGGCAAGCTGATTCTGGCGAATCCGTTTGGCAAAGTGACGTGGAGCAATAGTAAGGATGCGGAAGGACGTCCGGTGGCAGTCAAGGAGAGCACGCCGACTCTGGAGGGACGGCGCGTATGCCCGGGGGCGGCGGGAGTGACGAATTGGGAGTCGCCGACCTTTGACTCGCAGACTGGGCTGTTCTACGTGAATGCGCGCGAGCAGTGCGACATGTTCAGCACCGCGCCACAGCCTTATGAAGCTGGACATGCCTACTACGGCAGCGCGTATTTTCCGGCGGATGACACGGAGCCATTTTGGGGTGCGCTGCGCGCGATCGATCCGGCCAGCGGAAAAGTGAAGTGGGAGTTCAAGTATCCTTCGCCGAGTTGGTCGGGAGTCTTGTCGACGGCTGGAGGTCTGGTGTTTACCGGCGATTCGGAAGGAAACTTTGTCGCCCTGGATGCGGCGTCCGGCAAGGCTTTGTGGCATTTCCAGACGGGGTCGGCGGTTTATGCCGCGCCCATGGCGTTCGCCATTGACGGGAAAGAGTATGTGGCGATTGCAGCGGGGAGTTCGTTGTACACGTTCGGGTTGCCGTGAGGAGGGACCAGTGCAAGAAACGCGACCCCCGCGAGAATAGAGTGTCGACAGCCAGGTTCGGGCCTATACTTGGATCGGGCGATCTGCCTGGCGCTTAAAATATGAAAATTCTCGTGGTGGAAGACAGCAAGTTTCTGAGACGGGCGAGCGAGTTGGCGTTGGGGCGGGCCGGATATACGGTGATCACTGCGGGCGATGGAGATGCGGCGCTGAAGATGGCCCAGGATCAGATTCCCAGTCTGATTCTTTTGGACATGATGCTACCCAAGCTTTCGGGGCTGGAAGTATTGCGGGCGCTGAAGCTGGATGCGGCCACAAAAAATATTCCGGTGATCATTCTTACCGGACTCTCCGAACGAAATAGTGAGAAGTTGTTGCAGGAAGGCGCCACCAGCTATCTTGAGAAATCGGACAAGTTGATGGAGAAAGACGGCGCCGTCCTGATTCAAGCGGTAGCGCAAGTGCTGGGCAAAGCCACCGCCTCTTCGAGTTAGCGTCACACCGGCTTGTCGGCTGTCTTACGCCGTCCTTCTGTCCTATACCACCATATTGATGCCCTTCTATCAGAGTGGAACGGTGTGACCTGTCACGTGTGCCTGAAATCCACGGCCCGTGGTAAGACTGGAGTCTCAATTCATCCAGCTTTAACAATTCCGTCAAACTGCCGCAACATTGGAGGTCTAGGGTAGTTTTTCCTCGGCTGAATGATTTGTTGTTGTAGTGAGCCCTCATATCGGACCGAAGGACGGAGGAAGAGATGTTCGAAAAACTGAGAGCATCAGCCGCCCCCAGGAAAATGCTGGCCATGTTGACCGCATTGACGACCGCCCTGGGACCGAGTGTTGCGCCCGCCTACGCCGAATCGAGGCCGGCAACTGCGACACCCATTGAGCACCTGGTTGTGATCTTCCAGGAAAACGTTTCATTTGATCATTATTTTGGGACCTATCCCAACGCGACCAACCCAGCCGGAGAGCCGCCGTTCCATGCACGGCCGGGAACTCCGACGGTAAATGGTTTCTCTAACGCACTGCTGAACAACAACCCCAACCTGAATCCGGCGAACGGCACCGGTGCCACCAACCCGTTCCGTCTGGATCGTACACAGGCGTGGACTGCCGATCAGAACCATGACTACACCGCGGAACAGCAGTCCTTCGACATGGGCGCAATGGATCTATTTCCGGAGTTCGTGGGCACTCCCGGACCGCCACCGCAGGGTGGGGGAATTCTCAACACGAATGGGTTGAACCTGGGCTATTTTGATGGAAACACGACCACCGCGTTCTGGAACTACGCGCAGTACTTTGCCATGAGTGACAACTCCTACAGCACGACTTTTGGTCCGTCGACGCCGGGCGTGATCAACCTGGTTTCCGGCCAGACCAACGGGGTAACTTCCGGAACCGGCGGCACAGTGGACGGCGGAGCAGGATCATTGACCGTGATCGGCGATCCCGACCCGCTCAACGATATGTGTTCCGGCAGCAGCCAGGTGCAACTGGGCGGAAAGAACATCGGCGACCTGCTAAGTGCAGCCGGTGTGAGCTGGGGATCTTTCATGGGCGGGTTCAACCTGAATATCAAGAACTCCAACGGGACCACTGGCTGCAACCGAAGCTCGACCAGCACGATCTCAGGCACCACCAACGATTACATCCCGCACCATTCATTCTTCGGGTACTGGGCGTCAACCGCCAATCCGCTCCATACCCGGCCGAAATCCATCGCGGAGATCGGCAACAAAGGGCCAGCCAATCACAATTACGACATCGATGACTTTGTGAACGCTGTGCAACATGGTAACTTCCCGGCCGTGAGCTTCATCAAGAACATCGGGATTTACGACGGGCACGCGGGCTATTCCGATCCTCTGGATGAACAGACCGCGGTGGTTACGCTGCTCAACTTCCTGCAGCAACAACCCACCTGGAGCAGCACGGCGGTAGTCATCCTCTACGACGACTCGGATGGCTGGTACGACCACCAGATGAGCCCGATCACAAACCAGTCCACCGGTTCGGCGGACGCGCTGACGGGACCAGGTGCCTGCGGCACGGGGGGGCTCTCTTTGCCTGGTATCGGCTCCAATAATCCACATGCACTGGGTCGCTGCGGCTACGGTCCGCGGCAACCGCTGATCGTGGTTTCGCCTTGGGCCCTCGAGAACTTCGTGGACCACACGGTGACAGACCAGACTTCGGTGATCCGTTTCATCGAAGACAACTGGCTTCAGGGACACAGAATTGGCGGCGGGTCGTTTGACGGTATCGCCAGTTCCATCAGCCAGATGTTCAACTTCAACAAGATCAGGACCGATGGAACCTTGATCCTCAACCCAGCAACCGGAGAGCCTCGGTAGTTTGCTTGCAGTCAGAGTAAAAAAGGCACGCGGACGTCACGTTCGCGTGCCTTACTTTTGTTATCGTAGGCGCATAGGCAGTGCATTGCCGCTGCCCCGTTTCGGAGAGAGGCTGGCCATTTGTCTATAACGCGGAGAAGGTTCCTCCAGCAGAGCGGAGTTGTGGCGGCGGCGGCGATCATGCCGCAGATGGCGCATCGCGGGCCGCCCAAGCTGGTCAAGCCGGTGCTGGATCCCAACACTTTGACGCCGTTTGTGGATCCGCTCCCGATTCCCGGTGTGATCCGTTCAACCGAACTGCGGCCCAGCCCTGACGATCCCAAATTGAAGATTCCGTACTATCGGCTGGCGATGCGGCAGTTTCAGAGTAAGGTGCATCGCGACATGAAGCCCACGCGGCTGTGGGGTTTGGGATCATCGTCTCCGGGGCCAACGCTGGAGACAGAAAGCGGCAAAGGGCTGCTGGTAGAGTGGGCGAATGAGTTGCCGCGGGAACATTTTCTGCCGATTGACCACAGTATCCACGGCGCGGAATCCGACAAGCCAGAAGTCCGCAGCGTGATTCATTTGCATGGGGCGAAGGTGCCGGCGGAGAGTGATGGATATCCGGAGAAGTGGTACGTGCCAGGGCAATCCGCTACTTACCATTATCCCAACCAGCAGGATGCAGCGCTGCTTTGGTATCACGATCACACGCTGGGAATCAATCGGCTCAATATGCTCGCCGGGTTGTTAGGGCTCTTCATTGTGCGGGATCCTGTGGAGGAGGCGCTCAACCTGCCGCGGGGCAAGTATGAGGTGCCGCTGGTGCTGTGCGACCGCATGTTCGATCTGGACGGGCAGCTTTACTATCCTGTGGCACAGAACTCGACCAATCCTTGGGTGTCGGAATTCCGGGGCAATGCCATCCTAGCCAATGGCAAGCTGTTGCCTTATCTGGACGTGGAGCCGCGGAAATATCGGTTCCGGGTATTGAACGCGGCGAACGGCAGGTTCTTTCGTCTCGCCCTGACCAACGGGCAGACCTTTCAGCAGATTGGAACTGATCAGGGACTGCTGCCGGCGCCGGTAACGCTGAAAGAGGTCACGTTGGCTCCGGCAGAGAGGGCCGACCTGATAATGGATTTCAGCGATCGTACCGGCGAGCAGATTGTCCTGAAAAATGATTTCGCCTCGCCGGTTGTGCAGTTGCGGGTCTCTCGAGGGAAAGTGAGCGATCCCAGTTGGTTGCCGGCTACGCTGAGGCCGGTTCCGAAAATTGCGGAGTCGGAGGCGGTGAAGACCCGCGACTTGAGGCTGGGCGAGATCAACGATCTGCGCGGGGATTCCGTCACCGTGTTGCTGAACGATGCTCATTGGAATATGCCGGTGACCGAGGATCCGGTTTTGAATTCCGTGGAAATCTGGAACCTGATGAACGTGACCGACGACGTGCATCCGATTCATCTTCATATGGTCCGCTTCCAGGTACTCGATCGGCGGCGGTTTGACGCGTCCGCGTATCAGAACCGAGGCGTGCTTCGGTACTGGGGCGCTGCGATTCCGCCGGAGCCTAATGAAGCAGGTTGGAAAGACACAGTGCGGGCCGATCCGGGGATGGTTACGCGGATTATCATGCGGTTCGAGGGATACGTGGGACGGTACGTGTGGCATTGCCACATTCTGGAACATGAAGATAATGAGATGATGCGGCCGTATGACGTGATTGCCGGCCGCTGAGAGTTTGGCGGCTGCCATGGGTTCCACTACGATTGCTCTTCGCAAAGCGACCCTGGAAGATATTCCTGTCCTGCGTTCTCTGATTGCAGACTCTGTCCGAACCCTGCAAGCTGCCTATTACACAAGCGAGCAAAGAGAAGGCGCGCTGGGCACGGTCTTTGGCGTGGATACGCAACTCATCCGTGACGGGACTTACATGGCGGCTGAAGCGGGGACGGAGGTTGTGGGTTGCGGGGGGTGGAGCCGCAGGAGAACTGCTTTTGGCAGCGATGACGCGACGGAGCGGGATAGTGCTTTGCTTGATCCGGCGACGGAGGCCGCGAAGATTCGTGCGTTTTTTGTGCGTCCGCAGTGGGCGCGGCAGGGAATTGGCAGCCGCATCCTGGAAGCATGCGAGGCCGCCGCTGCCGCGGAGGGATTTACGTGCATGGAACTGGTGTCAACGCTGCCGGGAGAGCCCATGTATCGCACACGCGGTTTTGTGCCTGGGGAACCATTTGAGGTTCCGTTGCCGAATGGCGTAAGGCTTCCGGTGATCCGCATGACGAAGGTGATTGCGAGGAAGTAACCCGGCAGGTTTGCATCGCGCGTGGGGCGGAAGTAGCATCGAAGAGGAAGCGCAGGGTGGGCGACGTGCAAACCTGAGCTTCCGAAGGAGTCGTCGAATCATGGCTCTCGATGCCGCACGAAGAACTCTGCAATCCAGAAACGATGCTCCGGCTGATTTGAATCCCGAGAACGATCTTCCTAAGGGATTTTTTCAATTTCTTTTGCCATTGCACAAACAGTTCACGCCCTGGCAGCAAGTGCTGGTGGCGATGCGTAATCAAGGGTTGCAGGCGTCGCTCCGAGGAAACCCTCCGAATTACTTGCCGGCATCACAGGCCACAACGACGGATTGGCGGATTGAGTTGCCGGATTGGTGTGCCGACCAGCGCAATCAGATGACCGGCCCTGCCGATGACGTGGAACTGACGATGAAGTTGCTGAACTCGGGTTCTCCGGGTGTGATGCTTGATCTGGAAGATTCGATGGCGAACGAGTGGTCGCACACACTTCTGGGAATCAAGACCGTACTGGCTGCTTACAAGTACGAACTCGGGTACTACGACAAGAAGCGGCAAAGAGAAGTTAAGGTACAGCGGTCGAAAACCGTGACCTGGGTGCGTCCGCGGGGATTGCATATCAGCCAGGGCGGGGTGATCAAGGGCGAGTTGATGTCGGCATCGCTCTTTGATCTGGCACTGCTGTGGTATCAGCTTGATCCCGCAATCTTGCCGCATAATTTCTCGGTTTACATTCCGAAGAGTGAGTCCGCCGAGGAAGCTTTATGGTGGCGCGACTTGTTTCAGACGCTGGCCAAGTCGAAAGGGCTGCCGGCGAATTACATCAAGTGCATGGCGCTCGTGGAGGCGCATCCGCTGGCGTATCAGATGGAGGAGTTTCTATTCAATCTGCGGGAGCATTGTTTGGGATTGAATCTGGGGCGCTGGGACTACATGGCGTCGCTGATCCACTTCATGCTGGAAGATCCGAAGTGGATTCTGCCGGATCGCAACACCATTCCGCACGATGTGGCCTTCTTCCAGAACTTCCGCACATTAATGCCGGAGCTTTGTCACAAGCATGGAGCGCTGGCGATTGGTGGGATGACCGCACTTTTTCCCAGCCGCACAGATAAGGAGTTGAACGAGCGCGCCCTGAAGGGACTGAAAGAAGACAAGAAAAACGAAGCCAACTGTCTGATGGATGGGGCGTGGACGGGGCATCCCGACCAGAATGAGATCGCGGTGGCGCAGTTTCCGGAGCCTAATCAGATAGGGAAGCGGCCGAAGTTGCCGAGTGCTCATCCTGATCTTCGACCAGTGCCGGAAGGCGTGGGCAAAATTACGCTGGCTGGGACCCGCGCTGCGGTGCGGACCGTCATTCGTTATCGCAATGGCGTACTCAACGGCAAGGGCGCGAGTCTGCTGGACGGTTTCATGGAGGACCTGGCAACCGATCGCATCTATCGTCTGATGATTGCACAGAGGGTACGGCATAAGGTCAAAGTCGCAGGGGATGATGGAATTGTGATTGAACACACTCCTCAGTTGGTGACGCGATTGTTCGATGAGGAACTAGCAAACATTCAACGTGATTTGCCGGCGGAGATTGCTCGGAACGAGGCCGCGACGCTTCCTGAGGCGCGTCGTATTGCGAAAGAAATGATTGTGCAGGGGCAGCATTCACCGGTGTAGGGGTTTCTTTAGTCACTTCTAAACCGGCACACCACTTTGTTATTGTTTACACTTGGGGCGGATCGCCCCGTCCTCTCCCGCTTTTTCGCGGTGCGCTCTGTGCTTATTTCCAGTGAGAACGCGTGCAAGAAACCGATACATCACGGCCGGAGTTGCAGGAGATTCTGGATAAGCCCATCCGCGACCTGGGTTTGAAGATCGAAGGCTCCCCGGTGGAGCGGTTCGTGAAGCAGTTGTACAAAGAGCTTGATCAAAAGCGGCTGGTGAAGTTTCGTCCGGCATGCTATCTCACCGACGAGTGGGGATGTCCGTCGGGAGAACCGGTGATTGGGATTCCGTTTTATCTGGCAGATACGAAGCTCGCGCAAATGGAAAAAGAAACCAACGATCTCGAAGACTCGCGCGAGATCATGATGTACCTGCGCCACGAAGCCGGACACGCGTTCAACTATGCCTACAAGCTGCATCGCACGCCAGAGTGGAAGCAATTGTTTGGGCCGTTCCGGCGGCCTTATCACGACAACTACCGGCCGGTTCCGTTCTCGCGAAATTACGTGCGCTACCTGGCAGGGTGGTATGCGCAGAAGCATCCCGATGAAGATTTTGCTGAGACCTTTGCAGTTTGGCTGACGCCGCGTTCGGCTTGGCGGAAGCGTTATCGCGGCTGGGGCGCACTGGCCAAGCTGCGCTACATGAATCGCATTGCGCGCGAGTTGGGACATACCGATCCGGTGCGGCGCCGGGGCGTGACTGATGTGACGGTTGACGAGATGGAGATGACCGTCGCTGAGTTCTACCGGCGAAATGGGGAAGAGGTCGCGCTGGGAGATCTGGCGCTGGACACTGATCTGCGGGACATTTTCAACGTGTCGAGACGGCGCAAGCGAGTGACTCCGGCGCAGCAGTTTCTGCATCAGCACCGCAAGACGGTGGTGGACAAAGTCACCTACTGGACGGGGGCGCAAAGGCCGCTGATCAAGAAATTGGTGGAATTGATTGAGAAGAGAATCGGCGAGCTCAAGTTGTTTGCCGATCCGCAGCGGGAGGCGGAGCATTTGATTCAAGTCACGGTGTATGCCACGGCCCTGGCCATGAATTACATGACCAGGGGAAAGTTCGTGCAGCCGTGAGGAGCTGGGAGGCAAAATGACCGGCGCGAAACTGAAAGTGGCGGTGCTGTACGACGTCTGGGAAGACGAAGCAGCCGTGGCCGAGGCGGCTGAGGAAAAGGCGGCCTCGAAGAAGAAGAAAAAGAAAAAGAAACCGCAAAGCAAGAGCCGGCGCGAGAAAGAAGATCGGGAAGAAATCTTTGAGGCACTGGAGAAGCTGGGACATGAGCCGTTTTATCAGGTGCTGGACGGGACGCAACCCTCCCTGACTGCGCTGGCCAAGTGTGGCTCCGATCTGGTGTTCAATCTGACTGAATCCTTTGCCGGCGACGACACCAAAGAAATGAACGTTGCCGCCTACATGGACCTGCTTGGAATCCGCTACACCGGCGGCGGGCCGCATGCGCATTTTCTGGCGCAAGACAAAGCGACGGCCAAGAAAATGTTTGCCTTTCACGGCATCAAGACGCCTTTCTTTGCGACTTCCTACCGCGGGCGCATCGAGCACGCGCACGATGTTTCTTTTCCGCTAATTGTGAAGCCACTGTGGGAGGATGGCTCGATCGGAATTGACGCGGAGTCGGTGGTGAGCAGCGTGAAAGAGCTGATGGAGCGCGTGGAATACATCCAGAACGAGTTTGATTCGCCGGCACTGATTGAGGAATACATTGAAGGCCGGGAGATGTACGTAGGAGTTCTGGGCAGCTATGAAAAAGCGCAGGCGCTGCCGCTGGTGGAACTCGACCTGTCGCGGCTGCCCGAGGGAACTCCGAAGATTGCCAGCTACGACGTGAAGTTCGAAAAAGATACCCAGGCGCACAAGCTGACCAAGTCCTATCTGGTCGACGATCTGGATGAGAAGACGACCTCCCGGGTGCAGGAGGTTGGACTGGCGGCTTATCAGGCGGTCAAGTTGCGCGATTATGGGCGCATTGATATGCGACTGACGCCAAAAGGCGAGGTGTACGTGATTGAGGCCAATCCAAATCCCTGGCTTTCGAGCAAGCAGGAGTTTGCCATGGCAGCGAAAGCGTCGGGCCGCTCCTATACCGATCTGATCGGCGAGATCGTGGAACTGGCGATGGCGAGATACGCGACCAACGCCGAAAATGCGAGCTAAGCAGACCTTTGCAGAGGAGCGGGGAAAGTGGCGGCGCGCCTCTTTATCAGCTCCGCAATCCGGTGCTTCACATAGCCATCTTCGGTGAGGTGCGCTGAAGCACTATCTTCCAACTTCGGCACCACCATCCTGTCAATGGGACGGCGGCTGGCGAAATCAGGATCCATGGTTGAACAGAAACGGCACTCGCGACCACTGCGGCTGTCAGTGTGCGTATGCTGGCGATGGAAAAGATCCACGGGGGCTGGTCTCCTTGAATCGTTGATGGTTGACTGCCGGAACAGATATACACGAAGGACGGAAGACGGGCAATGCAGGGTATTGTGGATGGTTGTGGAAAACCTGGACAAGAGGTTATCTGTGTGGGGCCGCACTGTGATCGCATTAAGAACCAGTGACTTACGTGACAATATGAAACTAACGCCTCAGCATCTTCGCGAGTCTTCGGCAGCCACAAGAACCTTAAATCGCAGCGGTCGCAGAGAACCGAGGCAGAGTTCGCGAAGTGGTTCCGGGAACAAACTCAGACACTACGTGACTGCGACATTGACGAATCTTTACGGAACTCTGCTTTATACTGCTGCCCACCCCTCGGAGAACATTGATGCCGACAATGCGTCACCGGATCACGCTGGCTGCTCTTCTCTTATTCACCTTTGAGTTGGTTGCACAAACCAAACCTCGCGCCCGTGAGCTGGGTGTCCCGTTCGATGGCACACCCGGTCAGTGGAATGCGATCACCGATGTAAAAGGCGTGGAAGTTGGCCACACCACCCTAATTTCCGGCGAGGGACCTCTAAAGGTTGGGGTTGGTCCGGTACGAACGGGCGTGACCGCCATTGTGCCCCGAGGGAAGAAATCCAACGATGCTGTCTTCGGGGGATGGTTCACCGAGAATGGCGCTGGTGAAATGACTGGCACCATATGGCTGAAGGATTCAGGCTACCTCGATGGTCCGATCATGATCACCAACACCCACAGTGTGGGCGTGGTCCACGATGCCGTCATCGCCTGGAAGGTAAAACAAGGCGTTCCAGATCATGAAGGTTACTGGTGGTCGGCGCCGGTGGTGGCGGAAACTTGGGACGGCGAATTGAATGATGTCAACGGATTCCATGTGAAAGCGGAAGACGCCTTCCACGCTCTCGACACAGCGCACAGTGGCCCGGTCGAGGAAGGTAATGTGGGCGGTGGCACGGGCATGATTTGCCACGAATTCAAAGGCGGGATCGGCACCGCCTCGCGAGTGCTCAGCGTGGCCGACGGCGGCTATACCGTCGGAGTGTTGGTGCAGTGCAACTACGGCGACCGCGATCAATTGCGAGTCGCAGGCGTGCCGGTGGGCCAGGAAATTCAAGACGAGAAAGTTCGCAACAAGGACGTCGGTTCCATCATTGTTGTAGTCGCCACCGATGCGCCGCTGATTCCAACCCAACTCACGCGGATCGCCCGGCATGTGACCATGGGGCTGGCCAGGGATGGGAGTTATGCCGCCAATGGTTCTGGCGATATCTTCGTCGCCTTTTCCACCGCGAATGCCGGGGCGATTGCTCTGAACGGACCTCATCAAATCACCATGTTGCCCAATGATTCGCTGGATCCTATTTTTCTGGCCACTGTGCAGGCCACGGAAGAAGCGGTTGTCAATGCACTCGTCGCGGCTGAAACCATGACTGGGATCAACAATCGCACTGTGATCGCGCTGCCGCATGACCGTTTGCGCGAAGTGCTGAAGAAGTACAACCGGCTGGCAAAATAACGATAGCGCTGCGGCGTCTGAGAACTCAGTAGATCGTGTAGCCAGGTGCAGGATTCCGTAGATCGGGCTTCGACGCCATCAACAACAGCGCTCCAGCTCGCTTGAAAGCTCGCAGGTCTTCGAGGCTGTTGAAAGACTTGGTTACGTAGTCATCCGGCGTAGGCGTGTCATCCGGAATCTGTTGGGCCTCTACTTTCTCAAACGCATGTTTCTTCAGAAGCTCAACATACTCGCCAGACGACCGCACATGAACCGGGACTTTCAGCTTGTCCACCCATTGCAGAGAGTAGGGATTATCTTTGTAGAGGTTGATCAGAATGAACAGGCGCCCGTGCGGGGCCATTACCCGAAACAGCTCGGCTAGAGCCCGTTCCTGGTCGGGATAGTAGTAAAAGGATTCGACAGACAGCACCTTGTCAAAGAAATTTTCTTCCCAGGGAATCTGCTGCGCTGAACCCCACACGTACAAAATGTTCTCAAAGTCCTTCGATGCCGCCCGTGCGCGGCGGATCATTTCGTCTGAAACATCCAGGCCCACGACCTGTCCGAAGCCTTCCGGGCCATCGGCCACCAGACGGGCCAACAACCGGGTTGCCCAGCCCGCGCCACAGCCGAGATCAAGCACGCGTTCGCCGGGGCGGAGGTCCATCTGGCGAATGGCTTTTTCGGTGATGTTGAGATGATGGCGTTCCATGGTCTCGCCTTCACCTTGCTCCGCCCAGCGGTTGAATTCGAATTGCAACTTTTCGTCGGGAGTGGGTAGTTTGTCCGCCATGGTGTAGTCCTTCGTCAATACTTTTCTATCACGATGGGCGGGAAAGTTACACGGATGGAAGAACTAGCCGCAAAGCAGAGACGGAATTCTGTCGCCGCTCTGCGGCCGAGACCCGCGAAGGCTGACCAGTCTAGTACGTAAACGACTGGAGTGTGGTTAGATCTGGGGTCACAATCACGTAACCTGCACGCTGGCTGGGATGCAAGGCCATGTACGCAGGACTGGCAGGAAGCTTAAACCCATTGAGCGACTCCACGAAGTTTCCCTGTTCATCGAAGACCTGAATGCTGCTACCGAAGGACGCAGTGCTGGAGAATTCTTGCCCGACCAGAAAGAGTTTGTGGATGGGGTCGACCGAGACCGCCTGGCCACTTTGCGCCTGATTGTTGGCCCCAGGGAGGACAACGATGATGCCGGTTTGCTTGGCCAGGTCATAAAACTCCACACTGAAATCGTCTTCTGTGGTCGTACATGCAATACCGGTGTTGGAGTCTACGGCAATCCCATTGATGAACCCAAACCCGAGCCCTTCGAACTCGGTCAGCTTGCCGGTTGTGAGATCGACCATCCCAATTTCGGTAGTGCAGCCGAAGCAACCGTTCGAGCCTCCAAGCACGGCCTGGTTGGTCTTGGTATTCATGGCCATGACCGGAGAATTATTGTGGTCGAAAACCGGATCGGTAACTTTGAATACCGACCCAAAGGTGTTGGCGCCGACATTCGCACTGAACACATAGGAACTGAAGTTGTTGATACTGTTCTCAAACCCAAGCACCGCGGTGTTGGGAGATCCCTGTGTGGCCGCCATGCCGCTGATGATGTCCGCGGCTTGGTGGAAAGGAGGCGTCCACTTGGCGGTAAATTTGTTCGAGTTAATGGGGTTTGAAATAGCGTAAAGGCGCTTATCGACGAAGAGATTGCTGACGTGCTCGTACTCCGTCAGTCCAACGTGATTGCCGAAGATGCCGAGCGTGACAAAATCGTCTTTACTGTCCAGCAGTTTATCGACGATCTTGATGGTCTTGCCGGTCTTCTGATCGAAGGTCTCAACCGCAACGTTGGCATTGCCATCGCCCAACACCAGCGCCTCGCTCAGAATCCCTTCGGTTCCCGTCTGGTCAATGTCGTACCCGAGAATGAAGCCGCCCAGCGCGGAGTGGACAACAACGCTTCCCGGGCCGATAGAGGGCTGGCGAGATGCGGCGCCCTGAGTCTGTGCCCCTGCGTATACGGAAACAGCCAAACAACCGAGACCCATTACAGCCAGGAGTGCAATGTTCTTGATTCTCATGGAAATCCTTTTGAAATGACGTTAGGCGACCGAACCAGAGACGAAAATTCGATCCGAAACATGGTATGTGCGCTTGGCGATTCGGTTTGTCAATAATATGTAAAACTTGGTCGCCGCTGTGCTGAAAAGGCGCTCGTGACGGGGGTTTCAGGCTCACGATCCAGAGCGCGCGGGTTAAAACATAAGAAGTTATGCTACATTTGCCCGGCATGGCTTCCAGCCCGCAGCCGCCAGCCGAACCCGACCTTCTTTACTGTCCCCGGTGCGCTGCCGAGGTCACCGACCCGCTCACTTGCGGCGACTGCTTGGCGGTCATCTGCCGCCGCTGCGGCACTCCGCTTGAATCCGCCGACGAATTGGGGATGGGCTAAGCCATGGCGATTTCCGCCACCTCGCCGCCGGCCGCGATCGAATCCAAGTCTCAACCTACTCTGGTCCGCGGTCTCACATTGCTTGATTCCGTCTTGTTGCTGGTCGGCGGGGTCATTGGCTCGTCTATTTTCCTGACCGCAAAAGACATTGCCGGGCCGCTGCCGCATCCGGTGCTTTTTCTGTTGGTATGGGTGCTGGGCGCCGCGATTTCCCTGTGCGCTTGCTTCGCTTTCGCCGAACTGGGCACCATGTTCCCCGACTGTGGCGGCCAATATGTGTATATGCGCGAAGCCTACGGCGACCTGCCGGCGTTTCTCTATGGATGGATGATGTTCAGCGTGGGCAACGGTGGCTCGATTGCCGCTCTGGCTGTAGGTTCAGCCGCATATCTCGGCCGGATCATCCCGGGCATTTCGCAGGAGCATGTGGTTCTGTCCGTCGCGGGCATCGTGCTTACCCGCGCTCAAGGGATAGCTCTGATCATGATTGCGGCGGTCACCTGGATTAATGTCGCCGGGTTGCGGCGCGGTGCATTGCTGCAAAACGTCGCCACTTGGGCCAAGTTTGTCGCGATGGCCGCATTCGTGATTCTTGGGTTCGCCATCGGCAAGGGCGATTGGCATCACTTCACCGCCGGCGCGACTCATGGGCTGAGTCTGGGAATGAGTTCGGGCCAACTGCTTTCGGCGTTCGGGGTCGCGTTGATCGCCGTTTTCTGGGCCTACGACGGATGGGTCTATATCGGGTGGGTGGCAGGAGAAATGAAGGAACCGCGCCGCAATGTGCCACTGGCCATGATTCTGGGTGTGATGATCGTCGGCGTGATTTACGTGGCCATGAACATGACCTACCTGTATGCGCTGCCGCTGACGGAGATCGTGAAGCATGAGACCATCGCCCACGCCGCGGCGGTAGCACTGTTCTCGCCCGCGGCCGCAGTGTGGCTGTCGGCGATGGTGGCCGTCTCTTGTTTTGGTGCAATGGCCTGCGCCATCCTCGGCAGCCCGCGAATTTATTACGCCATGGCGAAGGATGGACTTTTCTTCCGGCGCATGGCGGAAGTCCATCCCAAGTGGCGCACGCCCGCATTTGCACTGATCGGGCAAGGCATTTGGGCGGGCGTTCTTACCCTGAGCGGCCGTTACGATCAGCTCTACACCTATGTGATGTTCGGCATGGTGCTGTCGTATACGTTGACGGTGGTGGGATTATTCGTGCTGCGCCAGAAGAGTCCGGATATTCCGCGAGCATATCGTTGTACGGGCTACCCTTGGCTGCCGGGGATCTATGTGCTCATCGGAACCGCCTGGACGCTAAATACGATTTTCACTCGGCCCACGGAATCACTGGCGGGAACGATTATTGTGCTGCTGGGCGTGCCGGGATATTTGTACTGGAAGCGAAGTGCCAAGAGAGTGCTGTGAATCCTGTTCATCCTCTGTGTTCTCTGTGTCCTCTGTGGTTAAATGACGCGGTGTAGCCCGGCACCTCATCGTGGAAAAATTCAACTCAACTACAGCCGACGGCCCCAACCGCCCCAAGCGCGTCATGGGCTTCCGCGATCTGGTTTTGTTCTACGTGGTCACCGGAATCAGCTTGCGCTGGATTGCCACCGCTGCCGCCGCAGGCCCGACTTCTATTGTCATCTGGATTGGCGCCTGGCTGACTTTCTACACGCCGCTGGCTCTTTCGGTCATCGAACTGTCATCGCGCTATCCCGGTGAAGGCGGCCTGTATGTCTGGAGCAAGAAAACCTTCGGCGATTTCTCCGGCTTCATGTCCGCCTGGACCTATTGGGCCAGCAACCTTCCATACTTCCCTGCAGTGCTTTATTTCGCCGCCAGCAACGCGCTGTACATGCGACAGAGCTCGTGGGGATATCTCTCCAACAACCCGACCTACTACATAATCTTTGCGTTGCTCACGCTGACTGCGGCCACGTTGCTCAATGTGGTCGGCCTCGACGTCGGCAAATGGCTGCACAACGTGGGCGCACTGGCCATGTGGATTCCCGCGGGCATTCTGATTCTGATGGGCGCGATCGCCTGGCACCGCTTCGGCCGGGCGACTTCGTTCACTTTGCGCTCGATGACCCCAAGCTTCCATTTCAATGACATCATTTTCTGGTCACTGCTGATCTTTGCCTTCGGCGGATGTGAAACTGCTTCCTTCATGGGAGACGAAATCAAGAATCCGCGGCGCACGCTGCCCTGGGGACTGTTCATCGCAGGAGTAACCGTGGCCCTGTGCTACATCCTGGGGACGGTCAGCGTGCTGGTGGCGTTGCCGCCTGCGGAAGTCAGCAATTTGTCAGGACTGATGCAGGCGATTGCAAAGACTGCTGGCCGTATAGGCTTTGAGCATGTGGTTCCCTATGCGGCATTCCTCATTGCCCTCAGCAATGTGGGCGCGGCCGGGGCGTATCTGGCGGCGGTGGCGCGACTACCGTTTGTTGCCGGCATCGACCGGTTTCTGCCACCGATATTCGGTGCGCTGCATCCGCGCTGGAAGACGCCTTGGATGGCCTTGCTGGTGCAGTATGTCCTCGGAGTGGTTTTCATTTTTATTGGTCAGGCCGGAACCAGCGTCAAGGGCGCATACGACGTGATGGCCAGTATGACCGTCATCACCTATTTCATTCCGTATCTGTTTGTGTTTGCCGCGATGATCAAGTTGCAGCGGGAGCCGACCGGGCCGGACGTGATTCATGTTCCCGGCGGAAAATCAGTGGCTAAGCTGATCGCATTCGTCGGACTTTTCACGACGACACTGACGATTGTCTTGTCAGTTGTCCCACAGGCAGACGAACTGAATAAGCCGCTGGCCGTGATGAAAGTAGTGGGAGGGTCGGTAGTGTTGGTGGTGATCGGCGCGGGGATCTATGGGTTGGGAAAAAGAAGAACGTAGGTTGGTTTACTCCGTGCCTCCGCGTCTCCGTGATGAAAAACTACACCGGCACCGCAGTCTTCCGCTTGGGATTAAAAAATGGCATGGGCACGATCTTCGCAGTGACCTTCTGCCGCACGGCCTCAATGGTGATCTCCATCTGCAAGCGGTGTCCTGTGTGCGAATGATCGGTATCCACGCTCGCCAGCGCAATCATCTTCTTCAGCACCGGAGACCACGTGGTGGTCGTGGCTTTCCCGACTTGCTTCTCGCCGCAATAGACGGGCACGGCGACGCGTGACGCCTGGCTGGGCGCAGCCGGGGTCAGGCCGTATTTCTCATATCGCTGCTCGACTTCTGTCCAATCAATCTCCAGTCCAACAAACTGTCGCGGAACGCCTTCTTTGGCATCGCGCTCCAACGCAGCTTTTCCGACGAAGTTCGGTTTCTGCAAATGCACCATTTTGCCGAATCCCAGTTCGAACGGCGAATACTTCTGCGACGCGATCAGCGCCTTTTTGCTGCTCGAGTAATCCACTTCAATCAGCAGCAACCCGGCTTCGACGCGCGCCACATCCAGCGCCAGCATTCCGGCGGCGTGGATGTCGAACTGCTTGCCTTTATCCATCAGCGCGTCCCAGACTTTCACGGCATCGTTCCACGGCACCCAGATTTCGTAACCCAGATCGCCGGTGTAGCCGGTGCGCGAAATATCCACGGGTACCCCGGCAATCTTGCCACGGGTCATGCGGAAATACTTCAGGTTCGCGATCTCGGCTTCGGCCACCGCTTTCAGCAACTTTGCCGAAGTTGGCCCTTGTAGCGCCAGCGCGGCGACTTTCTCGGAAATGTCCTCGATCTGGACATCCATATTGCTGGCATTCTGCCGAAACCAGCGCAGGCTGGGGTCGGCCGCCGTCCAGCGATACTTGTTTTCTTCGAGGCGCGTGATGGTGCCGTCGTCGATGACCTTGCCTTCCTCATCGCACCAGCAGCAATAAATTACCTGTCCGATTCCGACCTTGTTGATGTCACGCGTGATCACCCGATTCACCAGCCGCGTGGCATCTTTTCCGCTCACCAGGTATTTATAAAGCGGCGAAATGTCGATCAGCGCGCAGGCGTTGCGGATGGCGTTGTACTCGTGTTCGTGATGCACCTCGTACACGCTGACGGTGTAATATCCCGACCACTCACGATAGTTCAGGCTGTTGCAGAGGGCGAAAGTTCGTTCGTGAAACGCGGTTCCAACGGGCAAGGGAATGACCTCAAGTCGATAATAAGCTTTCTTCTCAGGTGCGATTATATGCAGGCGTCGCGCGGCGGGGCAAATATCAGATAGAATGGGTGCCTCATGCGCGGCATTCTCTTAGCGTGGTGCGTTCTGCCCAGCGGCCTCTGATCCGCTCTGCTCTCGCTCGGCTTTACCTATTTCTCAGCCCAGGAGCCAGCAGCTAATGTCCAAATACGACGTGATCGTAATCGGTGGAGGCCACAACGGTCTGGTCAACGCCGCCTATCTTGCCCGCGCCGGCAAGAAAGTGTTGGTGCTCGAACGCCGCCACGTTCTCGGCGGTGCGGCTTGCACGGAAGAAGTCTTTCCCGGATTCAAGTTTTCGGTCTGCTCGTATGTGGTTTCGCTCTTGCGGCCGGAAATTATTCGCGACCTCGACCTTCCGCGTCACGGCCTGGAAATTCTTCCCCTCGACGGCACATTCACTCCCATGCCCAGTGGCGACTACCTGTGGCGGGTGAACGATCACGGCAAGACCCATCGCGAGATCGCCCGACACTCCAAGCTCGACGCTGAAGCCTACGACGAATTCGGCAAAGCCATGCAGGCCATGTGCCGCTTCGTGAAGCCGATTCTCAGCATGGTGCCGCCCGACCCGGCAACGATGAATCCTAAAGAACTGATGAAGCTTCTTTTCATCGGCAAACGCTTCCAGGGCATGACTAGCGACGACAAATACAACCAGGTGCAGTTGATGACCATGAGCGCGATCGACTTTCTCGACCAGTGGTTTGAGACCGATGTGCTCAAGGCCACGATGTCGGCGTCGGGCATCATTGGAACTTTTCTCGGCGTGCGCTCACCGGGAACCGCTTATGTTTTGCTACACCATTACATGGGCGAGATCGACGGCGCATTCCGCTCCTGGGGATTTGCTCGCGGAGGAACCGGCGCAATCTCGAATGCGATTGCCGACGCCGCCCGCGAAGCGGGCGTCGAAATCCGTACTGAGACGGGCATTACGAACATCATCATCAAGTCGGGCAAGGCCAAAGGCGTGGTTCTCGCCAACGGCGATGAAATCTACGCCGACGTCATTTCTTCCAGCCTCGACCCGCGGCAGACTTTTGTCAGGCTCATCGAAAAAGGCAATCTGCCCGAGGAATTTCTCAGCGAAGTCAATCGCTACAAGTTCCGTGGTTCCTCCGGCAAAGTGAATATGGCCCTGGACGCGCTCCCCGACTTCAAGTGCCTGCCCGGTCCAGGTGCGCATCTGCGCGGCGCGATTTCCATTTCGCCGAGCGTTGAATATATGGAGCGCGCATACGACGATGCCAAATACGGCAATTTTTCGCAGCGACCGTATATCGACATGGTGATTCCGACGCTGACCGACCCCTCGGTCGCGCCGCCCGGCAAGCATATTCTTTCCTGCTTCGTGCAATATGCGCCCTACAAGCTGCGACCCGGGCTCAACTGGGACGATCATAAAGAAGCATTCGGCAACAATGTGATCGACACTATCGCTGAGCATGCGCCCAACATTAGAGACATCATTCTGCACAAGCAGGTCATTACGCCGCTTGATCTCGAACGTGAGTGGGGACTGAGCGAAGGCAACATCTTTCAGGGTGAGTTGTCACTCGAGCAGTTGTTCTTTCTTCGGCCTGTACCCGGATACGCGCGGTTCCGCACTCCCATCAAGAACCTTTATCTGTGCGGTTCGGCCACGCACCCCGGCGGCGGCATCATGGGTGGCCCCGGCCGCCTGGCAGCGTTGGAAATTCTTAAAGACGTCAAGGGAGCCGCGTAGATGGCCAGCACACGCGATGTGGTCATCATCGGCGGAGGGCACAATGGGCTGGTCACCGCGTTCTATCTTGCCAAGGCTGGATACAAGCCACTGGTGCTCGAACGACGGCCCCAGCCGGGCGGTGCTGCCATCACTCAGGAATTTCATCCTGGCTTCCGCTGCTCTACGCTGGCCCACTCTGCCGGGCCGCTGCGTCCTGACATTGTTCGTGACATGCAGCTTGAGAAACACGGGCTGAAGCTGATTAGTCCGGACGTCGCTACGGTTTCCTTGTCGCCCGAT
>Ga0207064_1032_pt1 | contig 23857 bp, 30 predicted proteins | sample Alteio_BWMinCont_26_FD_153488 | JGI IMG/M metagenome (GOLD analysis project Ga0207064, IMG submission 153488) | Enriched cells from forest soil in Barre Woods Harvard Forest LTER site, Petersham, Massachusetts, United States -... | ecosystem: Environmental > Terrestrial > Soil > Temperate forest >...
ACAAGACACAGGTGCTCTGCCAGCCAGTCAGATCAGTCGATCGATCATAATTCTTCGAGGAAATCGCGTGCTGCTTGACGCCGAGCTTGCCACTCTTTATGGCGTCACCACCAAGCGCCTCAATGAGCAAGTGAAACGCAACGCCGAGCGCTTCCGCGCTGATTTCCTGTTCCGCCTTACCCAAGCCACACGGGAGTGGATTCCATGAAAACGTTACTTTTGGTGGGACTCGTGTTCGCGTCGACGGCGTTCGCAGCCACAGAAAATTGGGTGGAGATCAACGATTACGTCAGCGTCACGAGCACCAAAGACAACACGACGGCGACAACCCGCGTCTACCTCGACGTCGCCAACGCCACGCCCGATGCCAGCTTCGTCGGCTACTCAGTCAAATTCGTGTTCGTGCAGCAGCAGACGGCCACAATGACGGATCACAGCACCGCGCCCTACACGGAGTTGTTCTTGATCGTCGAGTACGACTGCGCCGCGCACAAGGGACGGGGCAAGCGCAACAACATGCTTGCCCTGACCGATGGCCGTCACACCACGTTCGGCGAAGACTGGCGTGAGATCCCTGACGACAGCACCGTCGCCAAGATCATGTTCGCGGTCAAGGACCGTGCGTGTCATGGCCAGTAGAAGTCATTGACCCTTCCAATCCGTGTGGCTCGCGTCCTCGCGCCCCTGCACCTGGGCAACTCGCGCCATACCGCCGCGCGCAGCGAATACTCCCTCACCATAGCGCTTCGGCATTCGGGTCGATTTCCACCTTCCCGCCTGCATGACCACGTCGCCGGCCCTCGGACCAGACCAGTTTCGGCCCCTTCGGACCCGTCTGCATGACTTCGCCGCGACGACTTAGCGTGCTTTAAAGCGCGAATCGTGTCTTTCCCTCAGTTTCCGACCGCTCGCCCGCGGGGGACGACGATGGACTGAATCGGCGGTTGCCGATCGCGCTGCAATAGAAATCCTGCTAGGCAACGGCCATTCCTAGCGAGAAAATGATGAAGTGGCGCGTGGGATTGCGCAACTCCGATCGGTGCACTCTTACAGTCGCCAGAAATAAGGGATCAGATCTTAAGGAGTCTCCAATGCGACGAAAAGTACTCATGATGGTGGGAGGAGTTCTGCTGGCTGGTTCGTTCATGGGTCAGGCAATGGCGAAGCCATCAGCTGCAATGATCGCGGCACGACAGAAAATATTCGGAATTGAGAACGTTGATGCGCGGAGCGGCAAGGTTCGTGATGATCGAGTGGTGTTTTCCTGGCTGACGAATGCTACGTTTGCAGCGGCGATGAAGGGACACGTGGTACTTCTCGACAGCTACATTACGCGTCTGGAAATTGTGCCCGGGCGCACGCCGATCGTGATCCAAGACCTTCTGGATCTCAAACCTGAGGTGATTTTCCTAGGCCACGGGCATTTCGACCATGCGGATAATGCTGCCTACATCGCCCAGGAGACCGGTGCCGTCATCTACGCCACACCTGAAACCTGCGACAACATGGCAATCGATGCGACCAATAACTTTACCAACGGTTACACGTTGGTGAAGACTGTGACCTGCAAGACTCTGACCACTCGCGGTTCACTGCCGGGTGCTGAAATCGTTGCAGTCCATGATTTTGAACCGGAGGTCCGTATCAGCGTATTCAAACACTTGCATTCGACGAATACGGGAGTGACCGATCCGGATGCCGTGCCAATCGCGGCGACGGTCGCCGGTGTCTGCACTCCCACGGCAAGCAAAGGCAACACATTCCCGTGTAATCTGCAAGATCCCCGGGACCCGCTGCTCTTCCCTGCGGGTACGCCGCTCGAGCCCGGTGTGTTGAACATCGCCACTTCCCGCCAGGGTCCTGGCGGCCCGATCGCGCTGTTCTATGTCTTCACCGTGAACAGTGAACACAAGTTCAAATTCGTCTGGCACAACTCAACCGGGGATATCATCGATAGCTGCGCGTTGCCCAACAACATCGCGGGAACAAATCCGCCAGTGCCGGCGGAGCCGCCTCAGGATGTCCATGGTTGCTTCCCTGGCGTCACCGTCAACGGGCAGACAGTCGGAGGGAACCTCGCCTCGATCATGGAGAGCCTGGCTCCGGTCGATGTCGAACTTGGATCGGTGGTGAGTCTTGGTTACAACCAAAACGGAGAGCGAGACGTCGTCAGCTATATCGGGCACGTCAAGCCGCGCTATTTCATTCCGAACCATTTGACTGCGGTTGCGGCGGAGGGTTCGTCGCTAGAATGGAAGGATGGGTTCTACGATGCGCTGAACGCCGCAAATGTCCCGCAAACAGCGAGGCCGATCGTGTGGTGGCTGGTTGATCCTAACGACTACCTACGCCCGCTGGTGTTTGATCTCAATCAGAAATCAGATTTTGACGGGGATCGATAGGTAGATCAAAAGGCGATCGAGGGCCGGCGTATGTCTCGACGCCGGCCCTCTTAGTTGATCGTAGTTGCCATCATCGGGGCAGGGAAAGAATCCGTGCGTTTGAGCGTCCACGGTCGCTTGCTGCTTTCTTAATGTTAGGGTGAGTTTTCGGAGGCGCAGATTCAAATCCTCGACGGTGCGTTCTCGATCACACAGGCGCGAGTCTAGTTCGCCTTCGCGCAGCGTGAGCTCGTGGGAGCGGATCTCGACGTTTTGCTCTTTGTCTGACACCATGGGAACGTCCGCGAGTTGGGAGAATTCGGCGGAAGTCAGCGCGCGGCGAGGGAGCGTCACGGGCTTGGGAGTGAAGTTGTTGGAGGGTGCTTTTGAATTTTTCATGGTGGCCGGAGCTTGTTGTGAAAGGTTTCGTCGATCAGCCGTAGCGCATCGGCACCGTCCCACTGTTGTGCCCCGTTGACTCTCCTGAGTACTCGCCCGTCGGCGTCGACGAGCACGGTCAGCGGCAGGTGTGATGCGCCCAGCATGTTCTCCATCTCCAGGCCGTGTGTCGATGAATTGGCTGATGGTCGCATTTGTACCATTCAACAGGCTTTTGGCTCGACCGGCGTAATCGTCTGTGGAGATGCCGATGATGGCGAAATATTGCTCTTCACCACGCCACGCAAGTCGCTCCAATGAGGCCATCTCCTGCCTGCACGGGCCGCACCAACTGGCCCACACATTGATTAGCAGCGGCCTGCCGCGAAACGAGTTGAGCTTTCGGGCCGGACCATTGAGTCCCTGCAGCGTCGCATCCCGTAGTGTCCCGCCGATCGGCACCTCGGCGGAAGTAATCGCGGCCAATGAACACGCGAGAGTGAAACAGAGCAAGAGAGCGGACAGATATTGGTGCGATCGCTTAAACAGGCTCCCCATAGGCGCCCATACTATCTTGATAAAATATGTTATCAATATAGAAATAGCGCACGTCGTTGACGACTATCGGATCGCCGCTGCCTGCGGCCTGTCGCGTTGACTTCGTCAATATGTCGCGTGCGTCGGTTCACGCCACGGAAAGGCCGGCTCGACATCGTGCGGCCGACAGCCCGAGCACGAGGTCAGTGGACGATGAAGCAACGCGACCCAGCGACCACCAGTGATATCCACACAAACCCTACTGTGTAGCTTGGAAGGTCGCCGTGACGGACCCTGAGGCACTCACCTGCGGCCCGGAGCCGTCGTCCGGGGCTCCCAGGCAGCAGCCCAGGACGACCCAAAAAATATTGTACGTTCCGGCCCCCAACTGGTAGGTGAGCATCCCGGAATTCGGATCAACTGTAGGCGCCATGGTTAAGTCTATCGGGAGCAGATAGACCATAAACTTCGACGCTTGACCCGGAAGGCCGAAGAGGCACGGAGACGCAGCAGCGCTGTATGTGCAGGAGGCAGTCAGCGTGTACGGCTTGGCGAACTGCACGGTGACGCTGCCGCCGACAGTCGACTGAAACGCCCCGGCACCCACTGTCCACGTCGAACTCATATTAATCGACGGTTGGGCACCTGAGGTTAGGGTCTCTGTCGCCTGTAGAGTCGAGGTCATCGTCTTGGTTAGATCGTAGGAATTATTCATGGCGTCATACCATGCCCACGCATCTGATAGTGTTACGGAATTACTGTAGCTTCCGCCGGTTGCGGTGAACGCCCCGCCGCAATTTACGCTCGGGCAACCTCCATCAATTTTACCGGGACCGGAGATGATGCCGCCTGTAAGACTGGTGATGTCAGTGAGCGATGCCGCAAATCCGGTCTCTGAATCAATCACGAATTGGAAGTCCGATGAGATCGTGATCGATGCTGTTGCGGAGTTGTAATAATCATAGGTCCCCGGAGTGTAGGTCGCTAGCACTATATCGCCCCCCATCACACTGACACTGGGACACGACGCGCCACTCGCGGTCATAGGGACCCCTGAGCAAAGCGCCTTGCCGCTTGTTTGATCGGTGAACGTTACCGTTCCATTGGGAGCGGGCACGCTGGGAGGCGGATTAATTCCGGTGAATGTGGCGGTAAGACTCACCGTGCCTCCACCGGCCGGAACGGTCGTGGAACTCGAGGTGAGCGTCAATATGGGGATATAGAGTCCTTGAGATTGAAAGATGAGCGCAGCGGAGGAGTTCGCATACCAATTGCTCTGTTGGTCCAAAGCTACGCCCGCAAGCCAGACCATTTGGACGGTGCCGGCCACGACGGGCAAAGTCGCATGGAAGACCCCCGGGCCTTGGTCCAACACGGTGTAACCCTTCGACCCCGTAACGTAAGCGACCACCTCAGTTGCAGCAGGTAGTGCCGATGAGAGTGTCCCCGTGAAATCGTCGAGCCCGACCGGAATTGCAGTTCCGGGTGCGGGTGAGTTCACTTGCAAAAGGTTCGTAGACTCGTAGCTGAAACCCTGTGTCGCCTGCGTCGTTAGCGTTTGAAAGTCAAGAGTTCGCCCGAGTGACGGAAGCGCCACATAGCCGAAGGTGCCGTACGTGTTACCCCCGTCGGTGTAAGTCCCGAAGGAGGTTCCATCGAACGGCAGCTTTAGTTCCGAGCCCGGATGATTGACGTCATAAAAGTAGAAATAATTGCTGTCGTAGCCGTACAAGACTCCCGCATGTCCCGCGTTCGGAGCCAACAAGAGGAGAATCAGAGGCTGGTGGAAGGTGGAGAGCAAGATCTTCATATTCTTACCAAGCGCAGCCGTACCGAATGCTTGCTCGGTGTTGATATTCAAACCAGCCCAAAACTGGCTTTGAGCGAGCATGGCGCGGATCGCGATGATCTGTTCAACGCTTGGAGGATCCGTCGAACCCCACGTCCCGAACGTTGATTTTGAAGGAAAGGCGCCGTAGAGATTCGTGCCCTCGGTGTTGTAGTACCAAACGGCGTAAGCTGCCATCCCGAGGCACCAACCATCGGGTGAAAATACCGCATCACCAAGATTGACAATATCCCAACCGTTGGCGTTCGATGACCAATTGGTAACGCTACCGCTAGGACCTTTCTCAACCGTGAAGGATGCTGGTGCAGCAGTTGCGGAGGCAACCAAGAAGGGCGAGAACGACCGGGAATCAAACGTGAGTGAGTGAGCGGTTTTGTCCTGCGAATAGATCGTCACCGGCTCGTACTTGTTGGTCGCGGTATCGTAGTGAACGACCAAAAGGGAGTTTTCATCCTGCACTACCGACGCGTCGTAGCGAATCGTCATCGAAAGAGGCGCATTGAGACCCTCAGGATGATCAAGCGCAACATCCACCGCAGCCCCAATCGGCGTCAGTGCCGTGGGAAAGCCCGCCGGTGGCGCAACTGTCGTAACAGTAATGTTGATTGGGACAACGGCAGCGCCGGCGGCCGCGGTGACATCAATCACCGCGGTGTGGACGGTACCTCCTGACGTGCCCAATGACCCGTTGCCGCCAGGGAGGGTCACGGCGCACACCACAGCGATTGCAGTGATGTTGTTGGACGCCACTGAGCCGGTACCGCTTGAAACATTGCAGAATTGACCAGTCGGCTGGGTCTGCACTGTCACTGTGTAGCTGGTCCCAGTCTGCTGGCTCGTCGGAAAATTGAAACTTCCCGCAGTATTGACCGATACGGACTCAATGCCATCGGAGAGTTGCACGGCCTGCCCGCTCGCAAGCCCCTTCACCGTCCCCCCGATGCTGTACGTGGTTGCTGCAGGTGGTGCGGGCGGGGTGCCAGCCCCTCCGCCGCCTCCGCAAGCGACAACGAGTAGGAGCGACACGATACAAAGCGCTAATGAACGGCCTACGTCCCACGCTGAGTTCTTCATTTCATCCCCTTGATTATTCCTTCAGCAATTCTTCGTTTTTTTTGGCTCGATTAACATTAAGCCGAATTAAGTATAGTTGTTGGGTCGCGGCGTAAAGAAATGAATTTCTCACGGCGCCGGCACCAAGACCTTGCACCGCTGCAGCTCTTTCTTCATCTTCTCCGCTGCAGCCCGCACAGGCCCAGAGGGCGGCCGAGTTGCCCACCGCCAAGGTTGGAATCATCTGTCGCCATGCTCTCTACACGCACCTTGCTGCAGGTCGCGACTCTTATCATCAAATGAGTTTCTAACCCAGGCTGCGTTTTAGTGCATCACCCATATGGTGTATGCATGGCAGCAATTCCAGAAGATTCAGCTACGACTGGATGCCAGGGTCGCTATCCGGGCCGCCAATATCAAAAGTTGCCCTTGACTGCGTCGCCCGGTCTTGCGAAATATGGATTTCAATTGAGTGCGTGCGGTATGAATGCTGATGCGAAGCAAGGTGGCCGCTTGTCGCAGATCCTCGCCGGCGATCAGCTTGTCGAGGACTCGGCGCTCCGCCGGCGTCAGATCAAACAACCGAGCCATATCGTGCCCCACATCATTGCGAGGAGCTATGGGTGTAATCCAAACCAGAGAGGAAGGAGTGGATGTCAAGAACCCAAGGTCCACATCGGATGGAATGGGGGTCATCGACACCTGCGCCTCAGCGCCGGTCCTCGAGTTGGTCACCATGAACTGAGACCCGATGCCGCTCGAGACCCGCCTTAGGCCAGCCGCAAAGCAATCCACCGCATGGACGTCATGAATTGGCGTCAAAAGTCCCTTCCATACTCGGACCCATGCCGCCCGGTGAATCATTTCTTCACCAAGCCGGTTGGAGAACATCAATCGTCCCGAACGGTTTATCGCAAACACAGCCAACGTCACGGCATCCAAGGCGGTTGCTCGAGCGTTTGTCATGAGGCGAAGTGATTGCGCCGTCCAATAATTCTTAGTGGCAACAACGAGGTGAGGCGCGAGGTGGGATAGGAGCCGCACGTTCTCCGCCGAGAACGGGTCCTTTGCAACTCCCCGATACATACTCAATACCGCTCTTCGCCCAAGTATGTCGTCCAGTTCGGATCCCGAGAGGCAGACTTGGATCATATGGCGAATATCCAGCGGCTTCAGGTAGTCATTGAAGAAAACCGAGGACATGAGTTCGCCCGAAGCTACGTATTGACTATCGACAGAGACCAGACCGGCATTGAAACGTCGGGCCTGCAGCGCGCCTTGATACCAAATGTCGTGCTGACCCCAATGCTGGGCATATGCGGTGGCAGCGTTCGGATCAAAATTGAGGAGCAGCGCCCACGGTTCCGGGCACGCCTCGGAGTTGACCCTAAGCGCTATGCCTTTCTCCGCCGAGACCACATTCAGCAGAACCCGTCCCAACTGACCCCAGCCATCTGGCGCCAACGCCGCTGAATGCACGGCAAGAATTAGATCATCGACGTCGGGACTATGTACGGGCATTACAATAGAACGGCTAGTGAAGTGCCGAATTTTCTCGCCGCGATCAAGTGATCTTCATTGAGCGAACAATCGTTACGGTCGATGGTGTCCAAAATCCTGCTATCGACGCTTGTCATTGGTTATCCAGCTATCGGCCGAGGACCATGATGACCTGGACCAGAGACCGATTCGTCGCGGCCGGTGGCGGCCGCCGCTCTCGCCATCCCCGACTTCGCCGCATTGATCTTCTCGGCATATTGTAGCGGCATTCGCGTCGACTTCCATCCGCCGGCCTGCGTGATCGCTGCCAAGTCGATGTCGAGCTCGGCAAGATCCTGCGCGGCACCGACCCGCGTTGAGTGTCCACTCACCTCGGCCACGAACCGCGCCGGCATGCCGATCCATTGCGCCACCCGCTTGAAGATCGGCGCGATACTGCCAGGATTCAAGGCGCAGCCGATTCGACCCCGAGCAATCAACCGGCGAAATATCGGCCCCTCATTGATCTTGGCATGCTCCAGCCAGATCTTGAGCCTCTTCACTGTCTCGCGCGAGAGATAAGCCACCCTCCCCCGCCCCTGCGCATCCGTCTTACCCTGGCGGATCAGCGCCCGGCCGGTGCCGTTCGGCCAGAACTCAATGTCCCGCAGCTCGAGCGCTACCAGCTCGGCGCGACGCGCGAGCGTTTCATAAGCCACGCACAGCATCGCTCGCTCGCGATCCGCTCGGAGCCCCTCGCCCGCGCTCCCGATAAATTCCTTGATCTCTTTCCATCCCAACGCGCGCGCCTGAGCCTGCCGGGCCGAGGTCTCCCGACCCATTTTCTCTAGTCCTAAGCGCACTGCTTCTCCGGAACACGGATTGAGTAACCCCGCCCCCACATGCGCTCGCCCAATGGTGGCGATGTACCGCCTCACCGTCGCCGGCTTCTTGCCGCTATTCACCTCGTGCTCGATGAAGGCACGGATGGTGGTCGGGTCCGCCGGCAGAAACGACTCGTTGCGATCATCGCAATACGACTGAAATATCGCGCCGTCGGCTTTCTGCGCCCTTAAGGTATTCGCCGAGTACGCCCCCTCCGCCATGCCCTGCCATTCCCGCAGCCGTTCCAACGGCGATATCGCAGGTTGCGCTGACGTTGGCACGTCAACAGATTTAGGCTGGCGGTTGGGCGATTTCATCCATTCACTCTATCCTGGAAGATCATATACTCGCGATAACTGTCATTATCGTGACTTTAGATGTACGTTGTCAGACGACATATATATGCTGTACTTTTTGATACACTCCAAAAATGACCAAGGGCCCCGTCCACTATGGTGATACGGCACGAGGGGTTTCTGCGTCGGACGTCGGCCACGCTGCAGACTCCTTGTTACGTGCGGGAGAACGTCCAACCATCGAAAAGATCCGCTTAAAGCTGGGCAAGGGATCCCCCAACACCATCAACCCCATGCTCGATGCCTGGTGGAGAACCCTCTCCGCCCGCCTCGACTCAGGCCCCGCCGCCCTGCATCGCCTCCCCGAATCGGTCGCCCATGTCGCCGAAGCCCTCTGGGTGCAAGCCCTCGACGAAGGCCGCCGCCGCGCCCAACTCGAACTCAAGTCCACTCAACGCGCCGCGACCGAACAACAGCAATCGCTCGAAGTTCGCTCCCATGTCCTTAACCTTAGAGAAGGCGAACTCGATGCCCGCCTGCGCGACCGCGAGACCACCATTGCCGAACTGCAGCTTCAGCTCCGCGAGCTCACGCTCCTGCTGCGCAAAGAACAGGCCACCCGCGAAGCCCAGGCCCAGCGCATCACCGCCCTCGACAGCCAACTCTTGGCGCGAACGCAACCGCCAAAGAAACCACGAGGAGCACGAATACCGCCTAGGCCCACGAGAGCGCCACGGGCACGCCGCGCCGGAAACCCGCCTCAGCTCTCTACTAGGAAATTGCATAAATCGAAGGTCCCCAAGAAACCGCGAGCTCAAAGGCGACGATGAACTTCAATAAACCCACCGAATTCGCTGCTTCCATCGACACCGCTAGCTGGATCACCCTTAGGTGGGTCCGCGGTACCCGCTATTACCGCGTCCACCTCGAACAAGACCTTTGGCGCGGCTGGTTGCTCACAAAAGTCAACGGCCGCATCGGCACCCGCTTAGGGCGCGCACGTTCGAAACCAACACCTTCAAAAAGAAACCGCATTGCTTGATCTAGCAGCGATTGCCCAACGCCGCCGGCAACGCGGCTACAAACAAACTTCCACCCATTGAACAGACCCAGGAGATGCCCGTGCAAACCGTCACCCAAGCTCTCAAACTCTTAAAGCGCCAATCCGAGCTGGAGGCCGCCGTGCGCCAGCCTGGCGCCGTTCGTATCACCGAAGAACAGGAACTCCATGTGCTTGGCCGCCGCCTGCTTGAGTTCCCTGAAGCCTCGCAAGCAGTGATCGAGGCCGCCCACGCCCTCCGCCGCCCCGTCAGCGATGTCACCGAGGACGAAGTAGAACGCTGGGCCACGACGCGCATTTCGCTAACTCGCTTCCTCGACGAAAACTTTCCGGGGTAGCCTCGCCTTGATTTGCGTGCCAAAAGTGACGCTAGAAACATTGTGTTTCCCCGGGCGCCACGAGCACCAACTGAGTAACTGGATGATTCCAGATTGATCTCGATTCCGCGAAAAGCATCACAATCGCCCGAGAACAATAGCGCTGATGACGTCCTTTTGGGTCGGGGAAATGTGCACGATTTCTGCAAGGATAATAGATGTTTTTGAGTGAACAGAAACGCAGTGATTTTCCGACAGTTATAGTGATCGCACTCTATACTTCCCGGCATTTCCCACCGGCACTTTTGGCTCAAGGCGAGGCCCTGTAATGGTTCCGTCGCTAGCGAACCTGGTGACGATCGCTGGCTCGGTAAGCCACGGCTTTTGCTCTAGGAAATTGCGATGCGGCCAATGCGCCCGTGGCATGTAACCAAAGTACGTTGTCGCTATTCTTCGCCGACTGCGCGCGGTCGAGGGTGCTGGCGAGAATTCCCGATAGCAGCCACTCGCGGCTGGTTGCACCCACAGAATGATGCGGGTAGTGTTCGTGACGTCAGGGAATCCCGCGGTCGAATGTGCGATGGCAAAGTAGAGAGAAGAATGCGTTTACGGTCGCTAGTCATCCTGTTGCTCGCACTACCTACACATCTGTTGGCGCAGTCAACATCCGATGTCGATCTCTGCGCGGGCTCCGGAATTGTTGACGATCGGATCGTTGCGTGTACCAGCGCGATCACGTCGAGGAAGCTTTCACCAGCCAATCTTTCCATAACGTTTAACAGCCGCGGCATCGCATGGCATGACAAGGGCGACAACGACCGAGCGATCGCCGACTTCAACGAGGCGATCCGGCTCAATCCCAAGGATGCGGACACCTTCGGCAACCGCGGCATCGCATGGGGGAACAAGGGCGACAACGATCGGGCGATCGCCGATTTCAACGAGGCGATCCGGCTCAATCCCCAGGACACCCTGGCCTTCGCCAACCGCGGCATCGCATGGAGGAACAAGGGCGACAACGATCGGGCGATCGCCGACTTCAATGAGATGATTCGGCTCAATCCAAAATCTGCCAGTGCCTATAAGGTTCGTGGCATTTACAGGTTTTTCAACGGACCGTTTGACGCTGCTGCGTCTGATTTTAGTGAAAGCATTCGCCTTGACACCAAAAATGCGTATGCGAACATCTGGCGGTATCTCTCAAGAGCGCGCGCCGGGGCGGTAAGCCTTGGCAAGGACGAGTTGCGTACTGGTGGAACGAGTCTCGACAAGGGCAAGTGGCCAGCGCCCGTGATCGAGGTGCTGCTCGGGAATCTGGATCCGGGCGCGCTGCTGATAGCAGCAAAAAACAAGGACTCCGAAACGGAACGCGGCAAAGTATGCGAAGCGCACTTTTACCTTGGGGAGTTCTACGTGGTCGCTGCGCAGCCAGTTCTCGCACGCGAGAATCTCGTGGCCGCTGCGCAGGAGTGCCCGAAATCCTACACAGAGTATTTTGCTGCCGGGGCGGAACTCAAGCGATTGCCGCGTTGATGGTCGCCTTGTGCGAGTCGCCCTATCCGTCTGGAGCAGTGAACTTGAATGGCACGCCAATCAAGGCGAGGCCATCACCAGCTGTCCTCGGGCAAGACGTACGGAGAGGCCGCCGCCGGCCGGTCACCGATGTCACCGCCGACGAAGTAGAACGCTGGGCCACGACGCGCGCGTTTCGTTAACTCGCTTCCTCGCATGAACGATGAAGCAGAGGGGACGGCGACTGCCTCCACATAACGATCCACGAGTCCAAATCCGACCGGCGCGCGATTCAGACGCGGCGTCTGCCAATGACGCCGTCAATGCGATCGCAGCGGAAAAGTGGTACCTGGCGACCGTTGACGGTTTTTCGCTCGAGGAGACCCGCACCTTCCTAAGAAAAGTCGTCGATGGCGCCCTGCCCCAAGTGCTGGCTGTCGTCGAAGACGAAGTCGTCGGATTCTGCGACATCATCCCAAACACAGCACAAGGATTCACGCACGTCGGTCGCCTCGGAATGGGCGTTCGTTCCGCGTGGAGGCGCCAAGGCATTGGACGACGGCTGTTAGATGCCTGTCTCACCCTCGCGCGCAATGCCGGTATCGAAAAGGTCGAACTCGAAGTATTCACCGATAATCTCGCCGCCGCGCGGCTTTACGAATCCTTCGGCTTCAGCGAGGAAGGCCTCAAAATCCGCGGCCGAAAGCTGGAGAACCGGTATCAGGACGTGAAACTGATGGCCCTATGGTTGTGAACCCACGGCGTGACGAGTGGTTACGGTGTGCGGCTTGCGCCTCGTTCATCGAGCTTCTTGCGCATCTCTTTGAATAGCTCTGCATCCGGCTTGACGCTAGGTCAGAGTGAATCGCATAGGCATTCTCTGAGCGTTTGGCGATTGATGGTCCGCTTTGCAAAAGCTGAAGGTCGACAATAGTCGCCGATATGCAGTCATTCGGTACTCGACGTCCCGTAAACCGCCCGAATGACACATGAATATTCTGCGAGCGGTCCTAAGCCAACGGACGCGCGCCGTCGATCAACGTGCGCTGGATCCTCCATTTTGCCGGGTCTTAAGCCGCTGCCATCATTCCCAAATTGCGTGCCATAGAGTTGCGGTTTGCCCTGGTGAATCAACACGCGATCGGTCAGCATCGCAACCTCCACAGGATCAAATGCGTGATGCCGAACCCGCGCTGCCAAAATCTTGAGTACTCGCGATTGAAACACTGGGTCGCTGTCCGCATGTTGAGTCAGCACCCATGCCGCTGCGACCCCATCATCGCCGACCATCGATCGATTCGGGAATCCGTCTTGAGCTACGATGTGCTTGAGGCGCTGTAGGTTTGCCGCGTCAATGTGCATGACAGCCGCATTGGCGGTCGAATCCCCGCCGGCCATGGCCGCAGCCCTGAGCTCTTGGTCGCGATCCCTCATCAACAATAGCTCTCGCCTCAAGGCGGGCCGGGTCGGCTCACCGACAGCTGGCATCCAATTCGCGATGCGGCGCTGTCGTTGACGCTCCATCGCCCCCGGGCACTTTTCATCGATGACTCGATCCAAGGCCCCCTCATCTTTCAGACTACCCGCATCAGAGGTCGCCGACGCTTCGGCGCTAACAGAAAAATGAAAAGGCGATTGGGCAGGCACCGGCCACCAAGCAAACGCCGTGGCGAGCATGAGACCCGTTAAGAGACGCTTTCCGGTAAAACGCATAGCTACTTTGGCGCCCCATTCGCCACCCGCGTAAACTCCACCTATGCGCTACTCCGCCCGAGATAACAACCTGTCCTCACGTGATTTCCAGCGCGGGTATCTCCTCGAGATCCCCATCATCCTATTTGTTCTCCTGATCGCGCTGTCCCTTCTCATGCCGCGCCTATCCTTAATCGGACAGAAGATCGCGATCGGCATCGCCGCGATACCCATCGTGTTCTGCCTTTTCTACATCATCGTCGCGCCCGGCTGGGTGCCCAGCACCCACCGGCGCACCGGACTCATCTTGCGCATGACGATGTTTCTCGGATGCGCCGCAGCGATTGTTACTGGAGTCGGGGCTTTTATTCTTCGCTAGTGATCGCCGGCGACCGTCCGCCGTCCTCCCAATTCAAACAGTCTTCCTTCCCCCGAACGGCCGCGCCATACCCGCGAGAAAGTTTGTTACGCAAGCCCAACGAGGCGCGACCTTTCAGGGGTTCCACGATCACGAGATAATCGGCAGCCAACCCAGCGTTAGCGCCGACTTCCGTCACCTGGATGTCGGCCCAATCACGCGGACTACGGAAGTGGCTGAAACCGCGCTCCAATGAGCTTACCGTCCACTCCTAGACTAATTCTGTATTCGACCGTCGCCCTCTCGAACGTCACGTTGTAGATATCGGCACCCAGTGGGCCTACGCCCTTGAACGCAATTGCTTTGAGCTCGCCCCACCCCTTGAATGTCGTTTGAAGTTGCGGCAGCTGCGCGCGGGTGATGTCGGCGAGTGCTTGTCCCATTTGAGTGTAGTCGGGTGTTCCGGCAATGATCCCCGCGATGGATCGACGCAGTACCGCCTCTGAGTTCGGCGACGGAGTTTGATCGTTAATCCTTTTTGCGAGGGCATCTGCCAGCTGCTTTCCCTCTCTGTCGCTTATGCGAATTGCGGTGGTGTCTCGATTGTTCTGGTGCAAAACGAGCGCCACGACCCGACCTGACTTTTCCGTACGAAATGTAAACTGAATGTCCTCGCGTTTCGAAAAGAACTCCTTCTCCGATTGCGGATACACGTCCATGGGTTGCAAATAGCCTTCGGAGTGCAGGTGATCGCCTGCGCGAGATACCGTCATGACCTCGCCCTCAGGGACTCGGTAGTAGCCATTCAATTGATCGAGCACCACTGAAGACACCGCAACGGCTGATAGATCGGAGATTAGCGTCACCGTATCGTGGAGAGCTATTTTCGTGAGGTCTGCTGCGATGTTGCCCGCCGCCTGACCGTTCAAGTTGGCGAGGACGATTATCGCCAGTTTCTCGGCGGGAACATACGACAGACTGGTGTTAAAACCTTCGATGCCGCCTCCATGAGAGTAAATCTTGTCGCCGTTGGGTACTGAACGTACTTCCAACCCCATTGCGTAGTTACTCAGGAACGGTGTCGTCATTTTCTCGAGGGACGTGGCGGATAAGACTTTGCCTCCGTACAAGCTCTGTTCCCAGCGCAGTAGGTCCTCCGTCGTCGAATACAGCGCACCGGCGGAGAAAGGAATGCTCATATCGATGTAACCCGCTATCACAGGGCCATGCGGGCCCGGCGCGTATCCTTGCGCTCGTCGATCGATGATGTCCGTATTGGAGTCATAGCCAGAGTCCTTCATTCCCAGCGGATCGAAGATGTTGTCCTGCACGAACTTGCTGTAGGACTCGCCGCTTATCTTCTCGATGACATATCCAAGGAGGACATACCCGGAGTTGCTATAGTTCCAGCTGCTGCCCGGCGCGAACTCCAAGGCCTTATCGCGAAAGCGGGATACGAGCTTCTCGGGGGTCGTAGCTACTGATTCGGTCGATCTGTAATCCGGGAAGCTCGTAAAGTTTGGTATTCCCGACGTGTGAGTGAGTAGATTGAAGATTGCGATCTGATCCCACGCCGCCGGCGCGTCGGGGACGTATTTCTTCACAGGATCGTCAGTCTTCAGTTTCCCCCGCTCTTCAAGCAACAGAATGCAGGCGGCAGTGAATTGTTTGGTCACCGAGCCCAGTCGGAACTTCGTAGTGGGTGAATTCGCTACCTGCCACTCTAGATTCGCTTTGCCGTAGCCTTTGTTCAGCACAACGGTTCCGTCCCGAGCCACCAGTACGGCGCCCATGAACTGACCGTCCTCGAAACGTAACTCGACGGCGCGCTCCATGCGCGTCACCTCATCCGGAGCGGCGAGCGCTGTGGAGAGTGCGAGGAAGGCGTAAACACTACCAAGCCAGATCGCCATGGGCTTCGTCATACTAGCCGAGTCTCCGTGTAGCCCAACTCCCAAATGATATCGTGTCGCGGCTCTATCTGGGAGGCAAACTCACCACCGATTACTGTCTCGAGACTCGCAACTAAGCAATTAGTCTCCATCGCGGAGCTTCGGTGTCGCGCAGTACAAGTGCCCCGTGCGCGCACCGCTCCATCGACAACAGGCATGGCGCTACGGGCGTGTCGTCCAAAGAAAGACAGCTCGGAATTTTAATCAGGCACGGCCGAAACCCCGCGAATGGGTCCTTGTACACTGTGATGCTGCTCGTCAGGCGGTGCGACCCTACAAGCCCCACGGAATATGCTGCGCTGGCAGCGATGAAGATAATGACAAGGGTTATCGCAAACGTCACCGCAAGGGCCGCGGTAGAAATTTGATGATCGCGCGTACCGGCGCTACGCATATACTCACCCTCGGGCGACACCGCCCAACTCTATTGCACGCGTCGGCCCAGCCATTTCCGGACCCCGCCGTGATCAAAACACGTGCGCTGACCGGGTTTGCCATGAAAGTACGTTCGGCTTTGGGGATTCTACGCCGAGTCCGGTGATCAGTCTCCTCGCAAAGTCATCTCCTCGCCGACCTCTCTTGTCGGCTCCGCCGACAAGGTCGCCACCGGCGACCCTCCGCCCTCTTCCTAAGATATTCCCCTTCCGCCCCTCACTGACGCCGCGCCCTCCCACTCCGAGATGCTAATCGTCTGTGCTCCGCCGTCCCCCCTGTTGTCGACGCTCCTTGCCTCCATGGGGCCGTCGCAATCCCGTGAGTTCCTCGATGCGCCGCGCCTGGCGACGTCGATCCGCGTGATGTTTGTACGCGCAGGGACACGCGTGACCGGCCCCGCAGTCCGGCAGCGGCAAGCGTGGCGCATCCTTTGCCAGAAAGCGTGTGGTCGCGAGCGCTCGCGCCATCGGACAACTCGCCGCAGTCGTCACGACAGACACTGCGTGCCAAAGACTCCGGTGTGATCCCGTATCGCTCGGCGGTGCGCCGGCTGGCGGCTTTTTCCACATAGATTGAGACTAGCGCCGTGCAAGATCACGGGTCATCGCCCCGCCGGCGCAATCAATCGTCGGACGAATGCCAACGTCGCCGTCTGCAGACGCAGCCGGTCACTGAGGGACCGCAGGTGCCGCAGTCACGGGTCACCGAATCGGCGTCGCAACAATGGCCTGACCGGTCAGCGTGGTTCCACTGATCTCGCCGCGGTCATTAACATCAAAGGCGAGAAAAATTGGACCGGTGATGCCGGATCCGGGCTCGATCAGATCATTGAGGTTCCGCGGAACGCCATGCACAAGCACCCACGGATGGGTGTTGCCGTTGGCATCGCTCGAATAACCCACGATGACTCCGCGATTATTGATGCTCGACGCCGTACTGCTGATGTCTCCCTGCAACAGCGGCAGCCATACCCACCCGTCTTTCTTGGTCCAGAGGAAAGGCTGTGTGAGCAGGCCCACGGGATCATTCGGGACTCCTGCAAAGCCCACTACATCGCCGCGCTCGTTGATCATCATCGGGGTATTCCAGTACGGGGACCCGTTAGGGTTTACCAGCTCGATCGCACCGCCGTTATCCCACAGTACGGCATGCTTGGCGCTACCGCCGCCCACCGCGTTGTCGCAGTCTCCGGAAATACCGACGACCTGACCTCGATCGTTGAGAGCGGTGGCAGCCCCTGAGCCGTCGGTTCCAATCAATGGAAGCTCGTGGATGTCGTCGCGGCCCGGACCCCAGACAACCGGTTTGAACTGCAGGACCTGAGGCAGAATACAGGTCGGGTCGTGCACCGTGTTCTCGGCCCATCCGACGGTTTCGCCGAGGTTGTTGGTGCCGGTTGCGAAGCCATTGGTGCCTCCCAGGGTACGCAGTGGCCTCATCTTCTGTGTTGCCGGGTCCCACAAGAACCCCAGGCACACATTAAAGTTCGGGTTACCGCCAAGGAAGTAGCTGCAGCTCCACGCCTCCTCGTTGGGATCCAGCTGATCGGTGTAGGAGATACCGGAGACGAGACCCAGGACGTTCTTCACGGGCCACTGCACGACGCTATTCTGTTCCGGCTTGCCAAGCGTCCCGAGGTCCACTTGCCTACCAAATGCCCACAGGCTGGCATGCAAGGCGCCGGTCACCTGGGTGTAACCGCCTGCGACGATCCCGAGATCATTTACGCTGGTGCCAAAAGCATTCGCGTTGGCGGTGGTATTCGGGTCACCAAGGACAGTGACGCGATACATGGGGTGTTCTGGAGGCGCTGCGACGGTTGGGTGCGCGATTGCGAGGCAGCTGACGACGGCAAACATGAAATGCGAAATCGGACGCATGGGTCTCTCCCTTACGGAGCGGAGGTTAAGCGCTCGACACCCGGGCTTCGCCGAATGAACCAATGACGCCGCTTCCGTCCAGTGTTGCTTCTTTCCTGAGCTTCTCCATCGCGCCTCTCCTGGTTGCACAATCTGCACAACAGCGTTCGAATCGGAGCGCGACGGAAAAAACCTTACATCAGGAGCGGCTGAGAAACCGGCTGTTTTAGGACGTCGCACGATGTCACGCGGCGCCCGGCGTCTGCTCGGCTGACCATAGGTGGAAAACCGCGTAGCCGCGAAATGGGCGCCATTTTTCGGCCCGGGCCTCGAGCTCGAGTGGCGTTAGCGTCTTACCACCCTTCGATACCTGACGACGCAAGATCAGATCGCCGAAGGGGAACGCATCGGGTTCACCCAGCCCCCGCAACTCGACGTACCCGGCTGTCCACCGGCCCACGCCGGGTAGTGCACAAAGAGACCGGCTGACATCTTCCCAGGGCGCGTCGAATCTGATGACCTTCTCGCAAACTCCGCGCGCCAATTGGCGTAAAGCTTCGCGACGTGTACCAGTCAATCCCAGCACGTCCAGATTGGCCTCAGCCAGCACCGCTGCGATGGGGAACAGGTGAGTGATGCCGGTCGGTAGCGGCTCGATAGGCTCGCCAAATCGCCCGGTCAAGCGCCGCAGCAACGTCGTTGCCGCAGCCACACTGATTCGCTGTCCAATGATGGCACGCACGCTGCACTCGAACGGATCCCAGGCGCCGGGAATTCGCAATCCCGGCCGACGAGCAATGAGTGGCCGAAGTAGCGCGTCGCTGGACAAGGCTGCTGTGATACGCCCCGGATCGGCGGTTAGGTCGAACATTCGACGAACTGAGGAGAGCAACAGCGGCAATTCCGCGGGCATCGCCCCCTGGATCCGAAGCTCCAAGGCGTTTGCGCGCGCCACGGGTAGAATCTGCAACACGGCATGGCCACTCGGCGTCTGGACGGCGCGCGAATAGCTATCGGCAGTCACCACTTCAACGCCTCGGATCGCACGTTTCGCGAGAAAGGCGTGCATATGATCCCAATCGTATGGCGGGCGATAGGCCAAGCGCAGAGTGATCTCCGCGGTCCCGGTGACGTCAACACCGGTACGCCGGCCTTTGCGAAGTTCCCTCGGCGATCTTAGGTAAGTCGCCCGAAAAGCATCGTTGAAACGCCGGATGCTGCTAAATCCCGAGGCAAGTGCAATGTCCGTGATGGCTAGGTGGGTGTCATCCAATAAGCGCTTCGCAAAATGCAGTCGACGAGTCTGGGCGACCGTCGCCGGTGATGCCCCGACATGCTGCGCGAACAGTCGACTCAGATGACGAACGCCCATGCCAAGGCGCTTGGCGAGGTCGCCAACTGACGCATGGTCCAGTGCGCCGTCCTGGATGAGCCTAAGCGCGCGTTGAACGACGGCGGAGGTTCCCGTCCATGCGGGGGATCCCGGCGCGGCCTCGGGTCGACAGCGCAGGCACGGCCGAAAGCCGGCTTCTGCGGCTTGCGCCGCCGTCGCGAAGTACCTAACGTTCGAGTCACTGGAGAGACGCGACGGGCATATTGGGCGACAGTAGATGCGTGTCGTTCTGACTGCTATGAAGAATCTGCCGTCAAAGCGAGCATCGCGGCTGCGCCGCGCGCGATCGAGGATATCCCGTGTCAGACCCGAAACTGCTTCCACGAGTTTGACAATAGTCGCACGAGCCGACTTCTACTAGCCATATTCGGCTGTGACATCGCTTACGCCCATTTCTCTCGAACCCACGCGGGCGCCTCGCGCGCGCGGCGGCACCGAAGTCACGATGATCCCCCCATCCGGCTTCAATGGAATGATCGCGAGACAAGCTGCACAAAGGGCCAGCCATAGTAGGCGCCGACGTTGCTTCCATGAATTAATCCAAATCATCGATCCCTTCCTTAGGCGTTCCCAGCACGCAACACTCAAAATGCCGGACATTCCTTAGGCCTTCGTCTCCCTCGGCTCCGCGCCTCCCGGATCCACCGGGTCGGCCTTCTGAAAATGCCCCTCTATTTGCATTTCTCCGCCACGTGGTTTGAAGATCATCATGGTCTCCGACACGCTGCACGATGCGTATCGAACGTCATATACCAACGTCACGCGAGTCCCGCCATTGCTCCCGACGCTGCTCATGACTTTCCAATTCGTCTGGGAATGCGATTTCGGGGCGCCACATCGAGCGCGAACGTCATTTAACCATTCAAGCCACTTCTCGCGCGGCGTGACCTTATAAAATCGCTCGGAATACAAAGAAAGCGCCCCGGTGATGTCTCCTGCGCCGATTGCAGCGAAGTAGCGCTCCGCCACCGCCTCCGCCTCCTGCCGGCCTTCGGTCAAACCGCACGCTGCGGTTGCACTTACGGTAACGGCGACCAAAATTACCCTCGCGCGCCTCAGCAGCATTCTGAGCCACTCATGGTATGCGAGACATGGACGCGATTTTCCTCCCGAACACAGTTCACCCCCATTATCGACCGTCTCCTTGTCTCACCCAAGGCGAGACCCCGCGATCGCTGGAACTGTCAGGCGGCAACATCACGAGGTGACTCGGCCCCAGGAAGGCGCGGGAGTCGTGAAGCGAACTTCTCGAAAATCCAGCCCATGAACGGAAGGCCAATGGTGACCATCATCAATAGGTAGAACCACCACAACGAAACGCCTGACAATCCTCGAACGATCGAGCCAATCGCGGCGGCCACCAAGCCAAGAAAAATGTTATTTATGAGGAGCATGAGGAAAACCCATAAGCCACGAACCCAGAAGCGGAGATACGCTGAATTTCTATCCATGAAGTGATACTCCAGGTGTTTTTGGTTAACGACCAGCGTGCGAAGCGCCGTCTAACGAATGAGGTTGAGCGACGCGGGGTTGCGCCGACGACCAACGAAGCTGCTTTATTCCGATCATCGACTCCCTTGGCTCACCGAAGACGCGCCCCGCGATCGCTCGAACGGATTGTTTTAGAGGTTACTCGCGGCCACGCCAATATCCAGGGCGTCGGCGACGGTGCGACCGCTATGATTCGAAGCAGGTCCCCGTCAACGCGGTAGATAAGACCAAATGGAAATTTGCGCAACGGAAAGCGACGGTGGCGCGAATCAAGTGGCTCCCCAATGTGCGGCACATCGCAAACCAGAGCCGAGACACGCCTGATTTCCTGTACAAGCTCCCGGCCAAGCCCAAAACCTCTTTCCTCGCCAACTTTCAACGCGGCGGCAACTTCCTGTTCTGCCTCCGGGTGAAATACAGGCGTCATTTCTTAATGAGCGCCTCGAGCCTGGCGAATACCTCTTCAGCAGGAACACATTCAACCAACCCCTCGTCAATTTCACGACTGCGGCGCTGAGCTTCCCGCAGCCACTCCGCGTCCACCTCAGAATCGGCGGGACCATCCAACTCCTCCCAAAGAACACGCAGGAGCGTTTCCTTATCCGCAACGCTAAGTTCACGGATTTCCTCTTCAATCGTTGCGAGGGATCGGGCCATATCGGTCAACTTACCAGTGGTAGCAGCAGGGCGCAACGCCCCTCTGAAAAGCGACCTCTAACTTGTAATTCGGCGACCAAAAACGGCGCAATCCAGCATCCGGATTTTGTCACGCACGTGCTATCTCTCTGGCCTTATCGGAAACAACGGCAACCCACAACGCAGATATTACGATGAGCGGGTTATCCTTTCGGTTCTTCATTGCGTGGAGAGCCTGAGGGCGAATGTATCCTTCATGCGTCGACCCGACTCTCGACTTGAAATTTGAGCTGATCGATCTTGCTGAGCAGCGTTTTGAGCAGCGGCGAACTGTTGGCCTGGCTGTAGCCGAGAACCAGATCAATCATGGGTGGCGCGCCGTTGAGGGGCCGGCTGATCAAAGTTGGGGGCAACATGTTGCGCACATAGAGCGGCAGCAGGCCCACTCCGCCCGTTGAGGCGACGAGCGAAATCGCCACTGCCGGATTGAGCGCTTCGTGGTCCGGTGTCAGATCAATGCCCACTTGCTTCCCATACCGATCGGTCACCGCGCGCAGAACGGGCGAATTCGAGTTGGGGACACCTATCAGGATCTCGTCAACCAGATCGCTCGGGCGGATCGTCTTGCGCGCAGCCAGCTTGTGACTCGCGGGCATGACTACGACCAACGCCTCCCGCCGTAGCAACCTATATACCAACCCGGATGCGCGCTCCTCGCGGCGCAGAAACGCAACATCGAGTTTGCCACGCACAAGCGCGTTCGCGAGGTCGGGTGATTGCTCACTGCGCACGACGACTTCGATGTTAGGCAGTTCCTCACGAAGAATCGACATTAACGCCGGCAGCCACTCCATTTCGTAGCCGGTCAGAAATCCGATGACGAACGAGGCTTTCGGCGGCCGCGCGGCGTGGCGGGCCGCCTCCGCGGCCGCTTCGACTTGCATCAACGCGATCCGCGCATGATCGAGAAACACGCGGCCCGCCGCCGTGAGCTCCACTCCGCGGGCTCCTCGAATGAGAAGATCTGTACCCAGTTCCTGTTCGAGACCGCGAATCTGGCGGCTCAGTGAAGGCTGTGCGACGAAAAGTCGCTTTTCGGCTGCCACCGTGAGGCTGCCCTCCTCGGCCACGGCAATGAAATAACGTAGGTGTCGGAGTTCCATAGTTCACCAAGTCATACCTCTAAAGCATATCTCAACCAAACAAAGTCTTTCTCATTTCCGCCAGCCCTAGGTACTTTAGCGCCACGGCTTACAAGGTTCGGGAACATAGAGAGGAGTACCGATGAAGAAGCTCGATAACAAGGTGGCCGTGATTACCGGCGGCACCTCAGGTATGGGACTGGCAACGGCGAAGCGATTCGTGGCCGAAGGCGCCCATGTGTTCATCATGGGTCGTCGCCAGCGCGAGCTCGACGCGGCGGTGAGGGAGATCGGCACCCGTGTCACGGGCGTGCAGGGTGATGTCGCCAAATTACCGGATCTCGATCGGCTTTATGAGATCGTCAGGACGCAGAAGGGCCGCCTCGACATTGTCTTCGCCAATGCAGGCGTCGGCGAATTCTTGGCGACAGATGCCATGACCGAGGCTCATTTCGATACCACGTTCGGCGTCAATGTCAAAGGCACGCTGTTCACCGTGCAAAAGGCTCTGCCGCTCTTCAATGACGGCGGATCCATTATCCTCACAGGCTCGATCGCCACGGTCAAAGGCATACCCGCATTCGGTGTCTACTCGGCCAGCAAAGCAGCCATCCGTTCCTTTGTCCGCACCTGGACGCTGGAACTCAAGGATCGCAAGATCCGCGCCAACGTCATCAGTCCCGGCACGATCGATACACCGATCTTGGCCCCGCTTCCAAAGCAGGCCATCGCCCAAATCGTCGCCGGCATTCCGATGGGACGCATTGGTAGCGCGGATGAAATTGCCAAAGCCGCGGTATTTCTGGCCTCGGACGACTCGAGTTTCGTCACAGGCATCGAATTGTTCGTGGATGGCGGCACGGCGCAGGTCTGACGGAAGGCGCAGGCCGCAGGGTCTTAGCGCGCCCGCAAGATGATTTGATCAGCATCCTCGGTAACCTGCAGATCAAAGGCACGTTCCAAGCTTTTGATCCACCCGGGAATGTTCTCGCGCTCGACCGTGCCCGTAATCACCAGTGCACCGACATTGTCGTTCTCCAATACAATGGGCTTGCGCGCGTAGCGATTCACATCCTCAAGTACGTAGCGCAGCGGTTGCAGGCGAAATGCCAGGTGTCCGACTTGCCAGCCGGTGGCGGGATCCTCCATCTT
>Ga0207064_1033_pt1 | contig 23830 bp, 17 predicted proteins | sample Alteio_BWMinCont_26_FD_153488 | JGI IMG/M metagenome (GOLD analysis project Ga0207064, IMG submission 153488) | Enriched cells from forest soil in Barre Woods Harvard Forest LTER site, Petersham, Massachusetts, United States -... | ecosystem: Environmental > Terrestrial > Soil > Temperate forest >...
TCTACACATTGAATCTAATGGCTATCAACTCCATACCAAAGGCCTATGACCTGTGGCTGATCGATGGCTTCAAAAAAGACTCGCTCGAGTTGCGTTATAACAGTACCTACGCTTTTAATATTTTCAAAGCAGATACCGGCTCATTTGGTACCAATAGGTTCAAACTGGCTATTCGCACACACTAAAACCAGCAACAATTTTTTATTGGTTTAATAAAACATCATTTCGTTTTTATTTATCTTGGCCGTACCAATCCGGCCTGATGAAATTTTTTGCTTTACTGTCAACAACTGTTACTTTATTACTCATATGGGCGCTTGAGACTAAGTTTGGCGACTTCCCTCGTTTTGGCGAATTCCTGAATCCCGGCACTGGTTTCTGGCAAAATGCTGAGAGTAAGAGCGAGACGACAAGCGAAGAACTAAAGCTCGACGGCTTACGAGGTAAGGTCATCATTAAGTTCGACGAGCACCGCATACCGCACATTTTTGCCGAAAACGACCACGACCTGTATTACGTGCAGGGTTATATAACTGCTAAAGACCGCCTGTGGCAAATGGATATCCAAACGCGTGCTGCCGCCGGAAGGTTATCAGAAGCCGTTGGCCCTAAGGCTATCGAAGTCGACCGCTATCATCGCCGGATGGGTATGACCTATGGCGCCGAAAATTCGCTTAACGGAATGATGAAGGACCCCGAAAGCAAGATGATGATAGAGGCTTATTCAGAAGGAGTAAACAGCTATATACACCAACTGAAGCCAAAAGATTACCCGATAGAATTCAAACTGCTGGATTATGCACCAGAGGATTGGAAACCCATCAACTGCGCGTACCTGCTCAAAAATATGTCCGAAACATTGGCTGGTGGGTCAGACGATTTCGCGATGACGAATGATCTGAAAGTATTTGGCCCGAAAACCGTTAATGATCTTTTTCCCGATTATCCCTTTCACGAAGATCCTATAATCCCATCCGGAACAAAATGGAACTTTAAACCACTGCCTGTTCCGAAACCATCAGCCAGCTTTACCGCCCAAATGACTGATAAGATCAGGCCGAAAGAGATAACGCCCGGTATCGGCAGCAACAACTGGGCGATAGCAGGCAGCAGATCGGCTAACGGCTATCCTATCCTGGCAAATGACCCTCACTTGAACCTGACATTCCCCTCCATTTGGTACCAGGTTCAGATGTCGTCCCCTACGGTGAATGTGTATGGTGCTTCTTTACCCGGTGCGCCCGGCGTGGTTGTCGGCTATAACAAGGATATCAGTTGGGGCGTAACCAATGTGGACGCCGATGTAATGGATTGGTACCAGGTTAAATTTAAAGATGCCAATAAAAACAAATATTGGTATAACGGGCGATGGAATAAGGTGACGAAGAAGATCGAGATCATAAACGTACGTGGACAAAAGCCGGTTTATGATACGGTAATTTATACCCATCATGGACCCGTAGTTTATGATAACGCTAAACAAAAACCGAAGAATGACCGCGAAAATATACCCGTGGGCGATGCTTTGCGCTGGATAGCCCACGATCCGTCGGATGAGTTCAAAACTTTTTACCTGCTCAACCGGGGTAAGAATTATGATGATTACCGCAAAGCACTGACCTATTATACTGCCCCTGCACAAAACTTTATTTTCGCCGACAGGGAAAAAGACATAGCTATAACACCGAATGGCAAATTCCCGCTAAAATTCCGCGATCAGGGTAAATATATACTGGATGGCAGCGACCCCGCCAATGACTGGCAGGGCTGGATACCTTTTGATCAGAACCCTACAGTAAAGAACCCGCCGAGAGGTTTCGTCAGTTCGGCCAATCAATCCTCAACAGATCAGACCTATCCGTATTACATCAACTGGCGATTCGAGTTGTACGACCGGGGCAAAAGAATCAACGATTTGCTGTCAACCATGAAAAAAGCTACTGTTGATAGTATGCGCATAATGCAATTGGATGATTACAGTATGAGGGCGCATGATGTGTTACCTTCATTGCTTAAATACGTTGATGCATCCAGACTGGACGAGGAACAGGTGGAAGCACTGAACCTTATTAAGAATTGGGATCTTCATTTTGACGCCAAATCAGAAGGGGCAAGTATTTTTAACGCCTGGTGGCTGAAATTTTACGATTTGGTTTGGGATGAATTCGACAGGGACGATATAGCCTTAAACCTGCCTTCATTCGACCGGACCGAAAAACTATTACTGACGGATCCTGGTTCCCGATGGTTCGATATTATGAAAACGCAGAAAAAAGAAACCTGTGCGGATATTGTAACCATGGCTTTTACCCAATCCGTTAACCAGTTAATAAAAGAGCACGGCAAATCGGGCAGGAACTGGCAATGGGGCAATGTGAAAGATACCCATATTAATCATTTAGCTAATCTTCCTGGCTTTGGTACGGGTCAATTTTCAGCAGATGGAACAGGCTCTGTGATCAATGCTTTAAAGGGTGGCAACGGCCCTTCGTGGCGCATGGTTGTACAAATGGGGCCGCAGGTGAAAGGTTATGGCATTTTCCCGGGCGGCGAATCGGGCAACCCGGGCAGCTATTACTATGATGATATGTTCGGTACCTGGAAAGGCGGCAAATTGAATGAATTGCTTTTTCTGCAATCGCCGGATGAGAAATCGGACAGGATCAAATCAACCCTAACCATAAGCAGCAAATAAATGTTATTCTTAATCATACTCGTTTTGTCATTCGTTTGCAGCTACTTTTTACCCTGGTGGTTTGTGGCTTTGATCGCCTTCGTCGCTGCGTATTTTTTCAGCAAAAAACCTGGAAAAGCATTCATGGCCGGGTTTTTTGCTGTCTTTTTAGCTTGGTCACTATTAGCCCTATTCAAAAGTATCCCTAATGATAATATCCTTGCCACCCGCGTCGCCCACCTGACGCAATTACCCAATTGGATACTATTATTAATCGTTACCGGACTTATCGGCGGCCTGGTTGGAGGCATGGCCGCATTATCCGGCGCTATGGTTAGGAAGTCGTTTAAAAAATAAAAGCGCCTTCCGGCGCTTTTTTATTTCTGCCCCTTTTACAGACTTGCCAATGTGTTCTTCAAAAGCACCACAGCTTTTGTATTGTTTTGGTTATCGGCAAATATATCCTGCGGACTCATATTATCGCCGTAATAAGCATGGTTGGCGGCTTTATCGATGGCCAGGTTTGATCCGTTAATACTGATCCCTGCAAATAACCCCCTGCTGCGCGAGTAAGAATAAACTTCGGCTTTAAGCTCGTAATCTGTGTTAGCCGACGTGCTGCGGCCCACGGGTCCGGCGGCTGCTGAAATATCGCCGCCGATCGTAAAGTCGCCGTCTTTAACTTTAGTCAAAACACCTTTATGACGAAATACCAGCACCAGGTCAACTGACTGCACACCGATCTGTGGCCCGATACTGCCGCCAGTTAAAGTGATAAAAACCGGGTCGCTCCAGGTACCGTCATCATTTTTCACCAGGGCAATCCCTCTGCCACGCTTGCCGCCGATACCGATTCCGGCATTGATCATATTGGGAATGATCACTATGCCCTTATATTCCGATATCAGGTCATGCGGGATACTTTCCTTCATATTGCTAAAATCCTTCAGTACATTCACGGCGTCATGTATCTTTTCCGTTTCCCTGTCACCGTCCCTGAACGATATAAATGCCAGTAACAAGGTCATCAATAGGGGCATCCCTAAAAATTTTAATGTTTTCATAGCTTTATATTTATTAAATTAAATAACCCAAAAGTCGCATTCTTGTTTGTTTAATAAGTATTCATTTTTAACCAGCATTCCTTGAGGCCTGTTTCCATATTACTAAAAAAGCCCGCCGAAGGGCAAGCTTATTGGGTAACATATTTAAAAGAAATTACAAACTACTTAAAGTCTCCTTCAGTAACTTCACGGATTCAGAATTGCTTTTACCAGTTTCAAATATGTGCTGCGAAGAGATATCTGAACCGTAAAAATCGGCATCTGCCTTTTTATTAATGGATAAATTTGTTCCGTTTATACTAACTCCGCCAAACAACCCCCTGCTCCTTGAATAAGAGTAAATTGCTGCTTCAAATTTATGATCGGTGCTTGCCGTTGAACTTCTCCCAACCGGGCCGGCAGCTGCAGATAGATCGCCGCCAATAGTGAAGTCCCCATTTTCGACTTTCGCCAGCACTCCTTTATTTTTAAATACCAATACCAGGTCAACGGATTGCACACCTAATTGAATACCAGCGCTTCCGCCTGTTAAAGTGATAAAAACCGGGTCGCTCCATTTACCATTTTCCATTTTAACCATGGCAATGCCTTTACCCCGTTTACCACCCAGGGCAAAACCAGCATTGATCATCTTTGGTATGATCACAATTCCCTCGTATTTTTCGATCAGCTCGTGGGGGATACCCTCTTTCATTGTGTTATAGGAGTGGAGTACATTAATAACACTGTATATCTTTTGGTTCTCTTTATCTGCAGTCGCCGCCGTGGCCATAATTAACAAAACACTCAGCAGCACGGGAAGGACAAGGAATTTTATAGTTTTCATGGGATGGGTTTTATAGCAATTACTTTTAACCTGCATTTTCTTTTTAATAAATAATCATGCTTATTATTTAACCATTCGAATTGAATTTTGTTTTCTATAAATGCTTTTATATAAGTCTACACCCGTTCAGTTATCTTTTATCTTTGCAATCATGATAAAGCCGGATAAACAGCAGGTATTCTCTATCGGTAATAAACAACAATTTACCAATACCGCGCTGCAGGTATTCCGATACCAGGCTGCGAATTGTACTGTTTACCGTGAGTTTATTGGGAACCTTGGTATCGACCCACTACCTATAAAATCCGTTGATGACATCCCTTTCCTGCCCATTAGCTTTTTTAAATCACGTGAAGTTCTAAGCTCAATTGATGAAATACAGGTCACCTTTTCCAGTTCGGGTACAACAGGAATGATCAATAGCAAACATTTGGTAACTGACCTAAGCTGGTACGAAGAAAGTTTCAGAAAAGCTTTTGAACTGTTTTATGGTGATATTAAACGCTATTGTATCCTTGCCCTGCTCCCATCCTATTCAGAAAGGGGGGGATCGTCGCTGATATATATGGCCGAAGATTTAGTCAAAAATTCTGAAGATCAGGATAGCGGTTTCTACTTATATAATCACGAGGATTTGTTTCAACAGTTGAAAAAACAGCAAAGCCTTAAAAAACCGACGATATTGATCGGCGTTACCTTCGCCCTGCTTGATTTTGCAGAACAGTATAAATTGAACTTCCCCGAACTCATCGTAATGGAAACGGGCGGCATGAAGGGGCGCCGCAAGGAAATGATACGCGAGGAACTGCACCAAACGCTAGGTAAAGGCTTCGGCATAAAGTCTATCCATTCAGAATACGGGATGACTGAATTGCTTTCACAGGCTTATTCCAAAGGTGACGGCATATTTAATTGCCCACCATGGATGAAGGTCATCACCCGGGATACGAATGACCCCATGAGCAATTTATCCGGCAGCGACACCGGAGGCATTAATGTGATCGATCTGGCCAATATCAATTCCTGTTCGTTTATTGCAACACAGGACCTGGGCAAGGTTTACGCCGACGGTTCCTTCGAAGTCCTGGGCCGTTTTGACTACTCGGACATCCGCGGCTGCAATTTGCTCATCGCATAAAACTTAATGTTCAACTAACACAATATTATTATTTTTGCGTTCACATCAATACCAATAATACTATGATGGACAAATTTTTGAACGACCAGCAGGACCCCAAAGCGGTCGAAAAAGTATATAACCGTTTAAACGATCTGCTGACTACAGGCGAGGAAATCGTCTACATTGCAACGCAGAAAAAACCATTAGTGAATATTTTACCTGATTGTGTCGCATTAACCAATAAACGCGTATTGTTTTTCACGCCTGCTAATTTGGGCCTGTCGATCAAGTTCATCGATTTTGTGTGGAAGGATATTGTTGATGTATCCATCAAGGAAGAGATCATCGGCGCGGTATTTATGGTAAAAACCACCAACCAGGCCGAAATGGCCGTCGATTACCTGCCCAAAGTACAGGCCCGTAAATTATATCAGTACGCCCAGGAACGCAAGGAAGAAGAACGCGAATTGCGCCGCCAGCGCGACCTGGAAGAAAAACGCGCCGAATCCGGTTCATTTAACTTCGATCATGCCACCGCAGCGCAAGCAGCCGAGTCAGAACCGATAGTTGTTGCCCCGCCAGTGCAAGCAGAGCCTAAGAAAGACGAACTAACCGAAAAGCTGAAAAAACTACGTATGCTGTTCGACCAGGGGCTGATCTCGCAGGATGAGTATAATGCCAAGAAACTGGAACTATTGAGCGACTTATAATTGAGGCGAAAGGATAAAGGTATCCCGATAGCCATCGGGAGGGGAAAGGTTATATCCCCTTTGCTGTTTTATTCAGCGATGAGCAGGAAATAATTCTTTTTACCCTTTTGAGCGACTATGAATTTGCCGCCGATAAGATGACCGGCATTGTAAATATCATTCTCAGAATTAATTTTGGCCTTATTAATTGCCACACCCCCACCCAGTATCATCTTTTTAGCTTCACCTTTTGAGGGGAAAACAGAAGTTCTCGCGGCAAGCAGATCGGCAGCACTAATACCGCCTTTCAGTTCATCTAATGATATGCTGAAATTAGGCATCCCCTCAAATAATCCCAACACCTCTGAATCATTCAATTCATTCAAAAATTCGATACCCGTATTGCCGAATAAAAACTCGGACGATTTGATCGCTTTAAGGTATTCGGCTTCGCCGTGCGTGCGAATAGTTATATCCATTGCCAATGCCTTTTGCAGCGCGCGCTGATGAGGCGCGGTTGCATGTTCGGCTTCCAGTGTTTCTATCGTTTCTTTATCAAACAAAGTAAATATGCGGATATAGGCTTTCGCGTCTTCGTCACTGGTATTGAGCCAAAACTGGTAGAATTTATAAGGCGATGTTTTTCCCGGATCGAGCCAGATATTTCCGCCTTCGGTTTTTCCGAATTTCGAGCCATCTGATTTTTTGATCAACTGGGTAGTTAAAGCAAAAGCCTCTCCTGCATCCTTGCGGCGTATCAATTCGGTACCAGTAACAATATTGCCCCACTGGTCGGAACCACCCATTTGCAAGGCGCAATCGTTATGTTTCCATAAATAATAGAAATCGTATCCCTGAACCAGCTGATAGGTAAATTCGGTGAACGACATACCCGTATCGCCGCTGATACGGTTCTTTACCGAATCCTTAGCCATCATGTAGTTTACCGTAATGTGCTTACCCACATCACGAATAAAGTTGAGGAATGTGTAGCTCTTGAACCAATCGTAATTGTTCACCATCTGCGCACTGTTGGCGCCGCAATCAAAATCGAGGAATTTCTCTAATTGTTTTTGAATGCCATTTAAGTTGTGCTGCAATACATCTTCAGACAGTAAATTACGCTCAGCCGATTTGCCCGATGGGTCGCCTACCATACCTGTAGCACCGCCAACCAACGCAAACGGCTTATGCCCGGCGCGCTGGAAATGGATCAGCGTCATGATCTGCGCCAGGCTGCCTACATGCAATGAATCTGCGGTCGGATCAAACCCGATATAGCCGGAAACCATACCCTTATTCAGTAATTCCTCGGTTCCGGGCATGATATCGTGCAGCATGCCGCGCCAGCGTAATTCTTCAACAAAATTCATTATATATTATTCAAAGCTGCAAAGATAGCAGAATAGCCGAAAATCCATTTTTTACCTTGCGTTTAAACAGGAGTCAAATTATTTGCCTATATTGAACATTCAAAATTCCGCCGGAAGTGAGCCTTTATGAATTTTCTGTCGCATTATTATTTCGACCGGGAGACCAGCCCGCACCTACTGGGTTACCATACCCTCGGTACGGTATTGCCCGACCTGTTGAAAAATGCGGATAAAACCATCAATCTTCACCCCGAAAAACTTCATCATCCCAATCCCAACATTAACGATATTATCCTCGGCTGGCAAAAACATCTTGCGGTTGACCGTTATTTTCACACCTCGCAGTTTTTTATCACTCATTCAAGCGAATTAAGGGTATTGCTCACCCCCGCCGTCGCGGGATCGCCGGTAAAAACGTTCTTCCTCGGCCATATCGCGCTGGAACTGGTATTGGATAACCTGCTAATTACCACCGAAAAAGTGTCGACCAATGATTTTTATGAGCACTTATTCTCGTGTAATAATACCGTTATAGAAGAATTTCTAAACTTTGCCGGGCTGGCTGACACAGATCAATTCTTCAGGTTTTATGAAAACTTCAAAAGAAGCCGTTACCTGGAAACCTATGCCGAAACCCAGCAAATAGCCTACGCGCTTCGGCGCATCTGTATGCGTATCTGGAACGATCCGTTTACCCCGGAGCACGAAGGCAAAATGAACGCGGTTTTGTCGGCTTACCGGGATGAATTAGAAGGTAGTTTCATGACGATATTTGACCTGATCGAATATAAGCTGAAAACAAAAAGCTGAGAGACTAAAGCTTTTTATCGGTGAAATCTTTCTTAATGATCGGTGTAATCGTCCAAAAAGGCCCTTAAAATCAATATTTAACCTTAAAAATATTTTTTTGAACTAAAATTATATCCGTACCTTTGCAATCCCAATTGTATTGGGAAAAGGAGAAAATTTATTTTGGCAAAAAAACAAGAAGCAGAAAAAGAATTAAAAGCTAAGGAGGCTGAGCTCGACGTAGTTACAGCAACCCAGGAAAAAGAAACTATTGAATCAGAGGCTGATTCATTATCGATCGAAGAGATCAAATCAAAAGTTACAGCAGCAAACGAAGATTTCGATTGGGACGCTGACGACAAAAAGTTCGGCAATTACAGTGACGCCGACCGTGAAAAACTCGAAAAAATGTATGATGGCACTTTCAACTCCATCAACAAAGGCGAGATCATCAGCGGTATTGTTGTAAATATCAACAGCAAAGACGTGGTATTGAACATCGGTTTTAAATCTGATGGTTTGGTATCCGTATCTGAATTCCGTGATACGCCTGATCTTAAAATAGGCGACGAAGTGGATGTTTTTGTTGAATCGCAGGAAGATGCTAACGGCCAGTTGGTACTTTCGCGCAAACGCGCAAAAACCCAGAAATCATGGGAGAGAATTAATAGTGCATTGGATAATGACGAGATCATCACCGGTTTTGTGAAGAGCAGAACAAAAGGTGGTTTGATCGTTGATATAATGGGCGTTGAAGCCTTTTTACCAGGCTCACAGATCGACATTAAACCTATCAGGGATTATGACATCTATGTGGGCAAAACAATGGAATTCAAAGTTGTTAAGATCAACCACGAGTTTAAGAACGTAGTGGTATCGCACAAAGTGCTGATCGAAGACGACCTGGAAAACCAGAAAACAGAAATTGTGGCCAAATTGGAAAAAGGCCAGGTATTGGAAGGTACAGTTAAAAACATTACCGACTTCGGTGTATTTATCGATTTGGGTGGTGTTGACGGCTTGCTGCACATTACCGATATATCATGGGGCCGTATCGAGCATCCGAGAGAAGTATTGTCGCTTGATCAGAAGATCAACGTGGTAGTGCTTGACTTTGATGACGAGAAAAAACGCATCGCCCTTGGTTTAAAACAATTGACCCCGCACCCTTGGCAATCGCTTGATCCGGCTATCGTGATCGGTTCGAAAGTTAAAGGCAAGGTGGTTACCGTAGCCGATTACGGCGCATTCCTGGAAATTATCCCGGGTGTTGAAGGTTTGATCCACGTATCAGAAATGTCGTGGTCACAAAACCTTCGCAACCCACAGGAATTCCTGAAAGTTGGCGACGAAGTTGAAGCACAGGTATTGACACTGGACCGCGACGAGCGCAAAATGTCACTGGGTATCAAACAATTGACTCCTGATCCATGGCAAAATGCCGCTGAGCGTTATGCAGTAGGCACCAAACACCTGGCTACAGTGAAGAACATGACCAACTTCGGCGTGTTTGTTGAACTGGAAGACGGCATCGATGGTTTGATCCACATCTCTGACCTTTCATGGTCTAAGAAGGTTAATCACCCTAACGAATTCACTAAAGTTGGTGAGAAGTTAGACGTGGTCGTACTGGAACTGGATGTTGAGAACCGCAAACTGAGCCTGGGTCACAAACAACTGGAAGAAAATCCTTGGGATACTTTCGAAACCATCTTCACTATCGGTTCGGTACATGAAGGTACGGTATTGAAAGTGACCGATAAAGGCGCGGTTATTGCACTTCCTTACGGTGTTGAAGGCTTTGCGCCTACTAAGCACCTTGTGAAAGAAGACGGCAAGAGCCTGAAAGCAGACGATGTCGCTGACTTTAAGATCATCGAGTTTAACAAGGACCAGAAACGCATCCTGATCTCTCACGCACGTATATGGGAAGAAGCCCGCGACGAGGCCCGGAACCAGGAAAACGAAAGCCGCAAGAAAGACGCGAAAGCTGCTGTCAACGCGGTGAAGAAAGTGAAAGAGTCGGTTGAAAAATCAACTTTGGGCGATCTGAGCGTACTGGCACAACTGAAAGAACAGATGGAAGGCGCTGAGAGTAAGGCCCGCAAAGCTGCTCCTGTTGCCAAGAAAACTGAGCCAAAAGAAGAAGCGTAAGCTTTAGATAAATTTAAATCCTTTAAGCCCTGTCCGCTAACCAGCGGATGGGGCTTTTTTATTCAGGTAAAACTAATCACCAATCACTATTTAACTAATCACTAAATTTCCTACCTTTGCCCAAATCCACCCTACGATGCAAAACCTCACGCTGCTCGACGGTCAGAAGTTCCAGATAACCATTCAGCGTTTATGCCGCCAATTGATCGAAAACCACGATGATTTTTCCAATACGGTATTGATCGGCACACAACCACGTGGTATTTACCTGGCTAAACGTGTGGCTGAAGAACTGCGCAAGATATTACCGGGCAAAACAATTCTTCAGGGCGATATGGATGTGACTTTTTACCGCGATGATTTCCGCCGCGGCGAAAAACAGCTGGTACCTAATCAAACGCGCATCGACTTTATTATTGAAAACAAGAAAGTAATACTAATAGACGACGTGCTATGGACTGGCCGCACCATACGTGCAGCTATGGACGGAATGCTCTATTTTGGCAGGCCGGCAAAAGTGGAGCTGTTGGTTTTAGTTGATAGAAGGTATTCGCGGCACCTTCCTGTGCAGGCGGATTACGTCGGCATCGAAGTGGATTCAATAGCGTCGCAAAGAGTAGTAGTAAGTTGGAAAGAAACGGATAGCGAGGATAAAATACTTTTAATATCAGAAGCAAAGTAATAATAAATTATGGCAGAACTAAGCACGCGACACTTACTCGGAATTAAAGATCTAAATCTTGCGGACATCAAACTCATCTTCGAAACTGCCGATGAATTTAAATCTGTTTTAAACCGCCCGATCAAAAAAGTGCCTTCGCTGCGTGACGTAACTATTGCCAATATATTCTTCGAGAACTCGACACGTACCCGTTTATCCTTCGAACTGGCCGAAAAACGCCTTTCGGCGGATGTAGTAAACTTCGCGGCTTCATCATCTTCGGTAAGCAAAGGCGAAACGCTGATCGACACGGTAAATAATATCCTGGCCATGAAGGTGGACATGGTAGTGATGCGCCATCCTTATGCCGGGGCAGGGATATTCCTGTCAAAACATGTGAAGGCTCAGATCGTAAATGCGGGAGACGGGGCGCATGAGCACCCCACCCAGGCATTGCTTGATGCCTTCTCCATCCGCGAAAAGTACGGCGAAGTGGCAGGCAAAAAAGTAGCCATCGTCGGCGATATACTGCACTCGCGCGTGGCGCTATCAAACATCCTTTGCCTAAAACAATTAGGCGCCGAGGTGATGGTTTGCGGACCGACAACGCTGATACCCAAATACATCGACGCACTGGGTGTAAAAGTTGAACACAACCTGCTGAAAGCCCTTAACTGGTGCGATGTGGCCAATATGCTGCGTATACAATTAGAACGGCAGGACATTAAGTATTTCCCTTCTCTGCGGGAATACAGTATGCTCTACGGCTTGAATAAACAGATACTCGACTCCCTGGATAAAGAGATCACCATCATGCACCCCGGGCCTATCAACCGCGGCGTGGAAATTACCAGCGACGTAGCCGACAGCAAACAATCCATCATACTCGACCAGGTGGAGAATGGCGTGGCGATACGCATGGCAGTACTGTACCTGCTGGCTGGGCAGACGCAATAAGCTGGTTCATTAGTTCAATTGTTCATTAGTTGATTAGTATCTTTAGCTCATGAAGATCAACCTGCTCGTTGCTTCCATTTTAATTGTTTGTTCGCTTGGCACATCCGCCCAAGGCATTCAGCAACGCAAAAACGATTCCGTATTTGTATTGGTCAAAAAGTACTTTAACGCCAAACAAGCGGATTCTATTTACTCATTGGCTGGCAGCGCGTTCAGAAAAGAACTGACTGCCGAGACCTTCCGATATGTGTGCGCCAACCAGCTTTTCCCCGCCGGGCAGATCAATCAATCATCGTTTATCAGCTTTGTTAACAATAAGGTAAGCACCTATAAGCTCGTTTTTGATTCAGGTGCCTTACAACTGCAGATGAGCCTGGATGAAAAAGACAAGCTGGAACTTTTTCTTTTCCAACCAATTAAAGAAGATGCAGGTAACAAAAAAGCGCCTGTTGCCACAACCAACCTGATGAAAACGCTGACCGATAAAAACATCGATTCAGCAGCGAGAAAATATATCCAGAAGGCCAATACAGCAGGTTTGAGCATCGGCATACTAAAAAATGGCGTCATTACTACTTACAATTATGGTGAAACAGCCCGGGACGATCATAGGCTGCCTGATGCTAATACCCTGTTTGAAATAGGGTCCATCACCAAAACATTCACCGCGACGCTTTTGGCTTACTACGTAAACGAAGGCAAAATAAAACTAACCGATCCCATCACTAAATATTTGCGGGATTCTGTTGCTTCAAATGCAGCGCTGCAAGACATTACGCTCGAAATGCTGAGCAACCATACCTCGGGACTGCCCCGGCTGCCGGATAATTTCTCAGACCATTCAAGTTCAACTGAAGACCCTTACAAGGACTACACCAGGCAATACCTATTCGCGTACCTAAAAACCTGCAAGCTGAACAGCAAACCAGGTAAACAATACGCCTATTCAAATCTCGCGGTGGGTTTACTGGGTACAATACTGGAGACGATCAGCGGCAAATCGTACGAGCAAATGGTTGAAGAAATTATATGTCAGCCCTTAGGCTTGAAAAGCACCGCGCAAAATCTGAGTCCGGCGCAAAGCCAAAGATTTGTAAAAGTTTATAACGAAAGCGGCAAAGAAACGTCGCCATGGCATTTTGATGCGCTTGCACCGTGCGGTACGTTAAAATCGACAGTGAATAACCTTCTCACCTATGCAAAAGCCAATATGGAGTCCGGTGACACTAAACTCTCCAAAGCATTCCAGTTAACGCACCAGGTTACTTATACGCAAAAGGACCTGAAACTGGGCCTGGGCTGGCACATTATCATCATTAATAACGTGGAATATTACTTCCATAACGGCGGCACTTACGGCTGCAGCAGCTTTTTGGTATTCAATCCCGAAAAGAAGCTGGCTGTAGTGGTGCTATCCAACTGCGGCGCAAACGTAGACGAATTGGGCGCCGATATCGTTAAAAGGATACAGTAACCGGCTACTTCCTGGCAACAGCGGTTTTTTTAGTGGTACTATCAACACCAGTATTCATGGCGTTACCTGCATTACCTACTCTCACCGGCTGGCCGTCCCTGATCTCGTCATTTGCTTTAGCCACCAGTTTATCGCCCGGCTTAAGCTCGCCGTAAATTTCCATATTACCACCTGCCTGGAATCCCTTTTTCACATCCACCCACTCCGCGCGGTTATTATTAACCCTTATCACAAACACCTTCTCAGTGGACGTGACCACGGCCGTTTTGGGAACAATAAATGAGCTGTCGTGTGATGGTATGGGCAGATCAACGTCGGCATACATACCGGGCAGCAATTCCTTATTCTTGTTGTAAACATCCATTTCCAGGCGCTCGGAACGGAGTTTTTCATCCAGTGCCCCGGCAAGGCGTTTTACCTGTGCCTTAAATTTCCTGTTCGGCAATGCCTTTACCGAAAAAGTAACCTCATCTTTACTGCTCAATCCGCCCGTATATAACTCGGGAACGGAGATCACCAGGCGCATTTTGCTTTGTTCCTGTATCACGAATATGGGCATATCAGAGCCTTTCCCTGCCGGGCCGACATAAGCTCCCAAATTCACATTACGCGAGCTAACCACGCCGTCAAACGGAGCGCGTATCTGTAAATAATCCAGGTTGGCAGCAACCGCTTTATAGTCAGATTTAGCTGCATCAACATTGGCCAGGTCCGAATTCTTTTTGGCTTCAGCCTGTTCCAGGTCATTTTGAGAAACCGTACCTGGTGTTTTACTAGTACTGAGCAACCTGTCATAGGTAGCCTTGCTCGCAAAATAAACCGCCTCCTGCTGTTTAATGTGCGACTCCGAAGCCGCCAGTTGCGAGTTAAGTTCAGGCGCTTCAAGTGTTGCCAGCAACTGGCCCGTATGCACCTCGGAGCCAATATCTACATAAAGCTTCTTCACGTAACTAGTGACCTTGGCATAAATATCCACCTCCTGGAAGGGAACGAGTTCACCCGGCACGGTTATGGTCGAATTGAGCGTGCCCCTCGCGATCGGTACAACCGTAACCGATGGCGTATCGATGGCGTTTTCCTGCTTTTCAGTTTGAGCGATCTCGTCTTTCTGCTTTTTATCAGAGCAGGCCGAAAAGCCAACCAGTGCGATGAGCGTTATGGCAAGGGTGTATTTATTTTTAACGATGTTCATTGTGATGTGCTGGAACATAAAATTTACTTTCTTTATCTTCAGGGTCTAACGAAACAGAGTTGGTAGTGGTTTTTTCCTGTACCCAGGCAAAAACCTGCGGCAGGATGATCAGCGCCGCGAACGTAGATGCAAGCAGCCCGCCGATAACGGCCCGGCCAAGTGGCGCAGTCTGTCCACCGCCTTCGCCTAATCCGGATGCCATCGGGATCATACCTACGATCATCGCTAAGGCGGTCATTAATATCGGTCGCATTCGCAGCGCGGTAGCTTCCCGTGCCGATTTCAGCGCATCGCCGTTGTGCTTGCGCAGTTCCTCGGCATTGGTAACCAATAGCACGGCGTTAGATATGGACACCCCCACGGACATGATCATGCCCATAAATGACTGCAAATTCAACGTGGCCCCGGTGATCATCACCAGCAGCAGCGACCCTGCCAATACCGCAGGGACCGTGCATAATACAACTAATGACAATTTGAACGACTGAAAATTGGCCGTAAGCATCAGGTAGATCACCAATACCGCGACAAGAAGGCCTACTGTCAAACTCTCCAACGTATCGGTTAAAGTCAAACTCATACCGCGTGGCTGGATGGTCATACCGCGCGGCGGCGCACCCATATTCTTTAGCGTCTTATTTACATCCCTTGTAGCAGTACCGAGATCTTTGTTATTGAGGTTTGCAGTGACGGTAAGCATGGGCAAAGCACCCAGGTTATCATCCTCGCCATAGGTTGTATCCTGCTTGATACTGGCCACGTCGCCCAATACTGGCTGGGCCTGGTTAGGCGTGATGGGTATTTCTTTAATGGCGTTCACGCTCGCCATCTGGTACTCCGGCACTTCCACCTGTACGTTATAGCTCAACCCCGCCTTTTGATCCAGCCAAACGTTTTTTTCGGTGTAGCGCGATGACGATGTCGACGCAATAAGGGAACGCGATACATCACTCATGCTGAGTCCCAGTTGGGCCACCCTTTCGCGGTCAATATCAATATTGATCGAAGGATAGCGAAACGATTGGCCTATCTGTACATCGCGCAGGTAAGGTATCTTTTTTAGCTCATTCATTACCTTCATCGCATAGATCACGTTCTGCGGCTTATTCTTGCCTATGACGGCAATTTCTATAGGCGTCGGCGAGCCCTGGCTTAATATCTTATCTGTAAGCTCTATCGGCTCAAATGAAAGCTGTGTTGATGGCCTGATCTTTTTCATCGCAGCGCGCAGGCGCTCCTTCAGATCATCCAGGTTTACTTCGTAACCGTCCCGCAAATTCACCTGCAATACCGCTTCTTGCGGACCGGCCATAAACAAGTAGATCGGACTTGTAGAAAATGCGCCGGGATGCTGGCCAACCATAGCCGAAGTAACATCAATATTTTGCCTGCCAACCAATTTTTCCAACTCGTGGATACAATCCAGTGTGATCAGCTCGGTACGTTCATAACGGGTACCATCCGCCGCGCGCAGGCGAACCTGGAAGGTGCCCGAGTTTACCCTCGGCAACACGTCTTCACCGATAAGAAAGACCATCAAAACAGCAGCGCCCAAAGCGGTCACGATGTAAAACAGCACCCAGAATTTACGCCTTGGCATCATCCAATCGATCAGCGCAAGGAAACGGAGCCTGAATTTATCAAAACGGGTAAGTTTATGATCCCTGCTGCCTTCCATCGCATTTTTGACGGCCAGTTCCTTTTGTTGCCAGGCGTCGCCTTCATCTTCCAGGGCAAAGCCATCCTTATGGCTCTTGTCTTCATGCTCGTTCTTCATCAGCCAGTTGGCCATTACGGGCACAAAGGTTTGTGCCAGCATATAAGAAGTGATCATCGAGAAACCTATCGCTAAGGACAGCGGCAGGAACAAAGCGCCCGGGATACCCGTCATGGTAAACGCGGGAGCGAATACTGCCAGGATACAAAACAAGATCAGTAATTTAGGGAAAGCGATCTCCTTACAGGCATCCCATATCGCCAGCGCTTTAGGCTTGCCCATGTCAAAGTGCTGGTGAATATTTTCGATCGTCACCGTCGACTCATCCACCAAAATACCTATGGCCAGCGAAAGGCCGCTCAGCGTCATGATATTGATGGTTTGATGAAACAGCGACAGGAAAAATACACCCGATATGATACAAGTCGGGATGGTCATGATCACGATCAATGCCCCACGCCTGTCGCCCAGGAAAAGCAATACCATCAAACCGGTGAGTATCGCACCAATAACACCCTCTTCGACCAAACTTTTCACTGAATTGATCACATATACCGATTGGTCGAACACATATGACAGCTTCACATCAGGCGGAAGTACCGACTGGAAATGTGGTATTGCTTTTTTTAGGTTCTGCACCACTTCCCAGGTAGAAGCATCGGCCGATTTGGTGATCGGCAGGTAAACCGAACGTTTCCCGTTAACAAGCGCCGAGCCCGTTGTTATATCCGCGGCATCTTCCACGGAAGCCACATCTTTCATAAACAAGGTCTGGACACCATTCTTGATCAACGGTATGTCGCCAAAATCGCTGATATTTTTGATCGTGGTATTGGCTGGTGTCAGGTAATTATAATCGCCTATGCGAACGTTACCCGCCGGCGTATTCTGGTTGTTGTCACGAATGGCCGCCACCAACTGGTCGGGTGTCACATTATGCGCACGCATCAGTTCAGGGTCGGCTTTGATCACAATAGTACGCACGTTACCCCCGAAAGGCGCCGGGGCCACCAGACCAGGCACTGTCGTAAACTGCGACCTCACATATACATTGGCCATATCCATTAGCTCGTTGTTCGAACGGCTCGGACTTGATAATACCAACTGTCCTACAGGAAGCGTCGAGGCATCAAAACGTAAAATGAATGGCGGTTGCGAACCAGGCGGGAATATGGCCTGCGCCCTATTGGTGTATGACGTGACCTCTGCCGCCGCCTGCGCCATATTAGTACCCTGGTAAAAAGTAAGTTTAATAAGGGTCAAACCCGTAATATTGCGCGTTTCGATACTTTTTACCCCGGAAACATATAAAAGTAAATTGACATATTGCTTGCCAAAATAGGCTTCCATTTGGTTAGGGGTAAATCCGCCATAAGGGTGTGATATGTAAATAACGGGAAGGTCAAGGTTTGGAAAGATATCGATCTTGATCGTCCGTACCGCGTTGATGCCGAAGAAAAACAGGCCCGCAACGATAACCAGTACGGTGATCGGCCTGCGGAGCGCTCCTTTAATTAATCCCATTATTTTGTATTAAAAATTATTGATAAATATCCCAAAATCGCCCACCGAAGCCGCTTTGTACAAAAGCGCCTGCCACACGTTATTGTACACGATATCTTTATCCACTTCGGCCCGGTTAAGCGTAAATAGCGCCTGCGTCAGATCGACAATATTTGCCAGTCCATTTTTATAAAGTGTTAGTTTTTGAATATAAGCGTCCGAAGCAGCTTTTACTTCAACCGGTACTTCGTTATAGTTTTTTAGAGCTGATGCTATCCTTGTTTCAGCAAGCGAAGCCTGGTCATGCAGTTGCTGCCTAACCAATTCATACTCGTCCCTGTATTGTTCCGAGGTGAATTTTTGCGATTTCACCAGGTTGCGTACCCGGAAAATATTGGTAAAATCCCAGGTCACTCCTACACCCAGCAGGTAATTGAAGCGCGTTGGGTCAACTCCCGAACCATAACCAGATGTGTAGGCGCTCTGATCGAGCGCATAAGCGGTACCGAACCCCGAACCCTTGCCCTGGTAAACTCCGAAAAGTGTAAATGTCGGGTAGTTGAACGTATTCAAATATTTTGCTTCCTCGTCGCTTACGCCAATACGGTTACGGAAATACCGCAGTACGGGGTGATCGTCGGGATTAAGCGCCGATTGCGCATCAGCGTTATTTGGCGCTTTCTTTACAAAAATACTATCGAGCGTAAAAGTTTGATGCGGAAGGCCAAGATATTGTGCCAGGATATTACTTTGATCGAGCACCGTTTGCTGCGCATTGGTTAAAGCTATACGCGCGTTTGAAACTTCAGCATTGGCCTGGGAGGAATCCACTCCCGGGTTAAGACCGTTCTTTACTCTTGCAACAACCACTCTTTGCAGATCGAGTGTCCTGTCGAGGTTATCCTGCTGGGCTGTTGCGAGTTGCTGCGCTGCAAGCAGATCAAGATAGGTTGCTGCCACCCTCACCTGGTGCTGAAATTGCTCCTGCCCCAGGTCGGTTTCATCGCGGTTTACGGCGGTATGCTGCACTTTAACTTTTTCAACCGCACGGCCAAAAGCGAAGAAATCCCAATTCACATTGGCCAGGTATAAAGCGCCGAAACCAGCGTTCCAGTTCTGGTTGGCCAAAACCGGACCAGATGACGCGACCCCTAAGCCTTTGTAGCCATATGAAGGACCAAACTGGCTATTGACCGTACCATAATCCTGTTGGGCTGAAAAGTTCAGATCAGGCAAATATTCTGTTTTAGTTTCGGTCAGATAAGCCTTAGAAGCATTTAGCTGGTTGGCCTTTGCCTTGATGGACGCATAGTTTGAAAGAGCTATTTGTTCGGCATCCTTCATAGTGAGCACCTTTTGCTGGGCATTTGATCGGATGAAAGATAAACTGATCAGACAACTTACAAAAAAGTACTTAAAAGACGCCTTAAACATAGAAGTGTATTTTTGACGCGACAAAAGTATAATTATGTGCTTTAACATTTACTGACGTAAAAGTATCAACGCTGTTACTTAACATGGTTCATTAATGACTGATTAGTCTGCAAACAACCTACAAAACGTCATTAAACACCAGAAAATAGCTTCAAAAGCATTAAAAAACGTACTTTGGCATCGCTGTTATTAAACATGCTTTTATGCCGCGCAACTTCATCCTGGTACTTGTTGTTTTACTTTTTGTTGACACTTTTGCCGAAGCACAGCAAGTCTCAAAGCCCTTCCCGCAACACGTACAATATCATAAAGGTACAATAAAACCCAATCATATTTCGCAGCAGCAGCTTGACGGCCTGACGCTGGATTTTTACAAACAATGGCAAAAACGTTATATCAAAACTGCTTGTAACGCAGGCGAATATTATGTATGGTTTGAAAGAAAAGGCAATAAACAATGCGTATCTGAAGGGCAGGGGTACGGTATGGTCATTACGGTATTAATGGCAGGCGCTGATCCCCCTGCCAAGAACATTTATGACGGCCTTTTCAATTTTTATAAAGATCACCGGAATAACCACGGCTACCTGATGGCCTGGGCGCAGGATAAACATTGCAAAAACATTGATAAAAGTTCCGCTACGGACGGCGATATGGATATTGCGTATTCATTGCTGCTTGCCGATAAGCAATGGGGAAGCGACGGACAGGTTAACTACTTACAGGAAGCCCAAAACATGATCGGCGCCATCATGAAATATGAGATCAATCCAAAAACATACTCGGTTATTTTAAGCGACGCGGTGGAATATGACAGCAAGGACTACTTCGACACCCGGACCTCAGATTTTATGCCCGCCAATTTTAAAGCTTTTGAAAATGCAACGAAGGATGAAAAATGGGGGAAAGTGATCAGCGACAACTATAAGCTATTCCATAACATGGAAACAACATACAGCCCCGATGCAGGACTGCTGCCCGATTTTATAGTGAACATTAATAAAAACCCGGCACCAGCGAAGCCCCGTTTCCTGGAATCCAGGTACGATGGGTACTACAATTACAATGCCTGCCGCGTGCCCTGGCGCATCGCGACGGATTATTTGATGACAGGTGACCTGCCGGCAAAAGGCATTAATGATAGGATCAACCGCTGGATACGCGAAACCACCAAAGGCAATCCTGATAATATTTCGGCGGGGTATACTTTAGAAGGCAATGATATTAAAGGCAGGTATTTTGAGGCGCTGAGCTTTATCGGCCCTTTTGCCGTATCGGCTATGGTCGATCAAAAGAACCAGCAATGGCTGAACGAGATGTGGGATTACCTTGTGCATTTTAAATTGAAAGATTATGATTATTACGACAACAGCATCAAATTGCTGGATATGATCATCCTGTCGGGGAATTACTGGAGTCCTGGTTCAAATTAACATCCCGTAGAGACGCGATAGGTCGCGTCTCTACAATATTTTTTTCGCTACCTCCACCCCGCTTGCAAGCGCAGCTTCTACTGTTCCCATCGCCGGGCCCTCATAGATAAATTCGCCTGCGAAATAAAGCTTATCATCTATAGGTCTTGACAGTACCTTCCGCGCTGCGTGCGATTCAAGTGTATCATAAACATACGAACCCAGGGTAAATGGGTCGATCGTCCAGTTGGCCACTTTCCAGGCGACAAGATCATATTTTATTTCTGCCTGCTTTTTGTTGAAAACGGCCGCCAATGATTTAATTCCCTCCTGCACGAATTCTTCATCTGTCAAATGCTTCTTCCTTTCCGCGGGCAGGCCGCCAAGCCAGCCGGTAAGTACATTAGAGTGCGTTGGGTATTGCGTCCACCATGTGGGAATTTCCTCATGCGACGTCAGGAAGCTCATATGCGCACGCTCCCCATTCTCCCAAAAGGGATCCTTAAACTCGAATAAGATCTTGACGATAGCGCCAAAACCGATCTGCATTAAAGCATCATCGTATTTCCCTAAAGATGGCCCGAACGTGACCGCGCCGGCATGCAAAACACCCAGCGGAAGCGCCAGGATAACCTTTTTTGCTTGACGGGCGTCACCATTATTCACGGTGACTTTAACTTCATTTCCACTCCATTCAACATGTTTCACAACTGAATTGAAGTGAAACTCCGCGCCGTTCAGCCTGCTCTCATTTGCAAGGTGATCCATCAGTTTGCCATAGCCGCCCGCAATGCGGTACTGCCCATCATCATCCTCGTTGCCCCACTCATCACGCAAGGCAAATGCGCTGGCTTTTGCCGGGTCGGCTGTATCATAACCCGAAATGAAAAGGATAACCCATTTCCGCAATTGGTCATATTTCGCTTCGCTAAAATGCTCATCCAGGAAATCAGCAATAGTAGTATCCTGGTTCAGTTGGCCCAGCCTTTTCATCAGTTCTGCCCAACCGGGCATATTCCACGAGTTGCGGGAAAGGTTGCCATCCTGGTATCGCCACATTTCGCCTGCGCTCGAGATATATTCCAGGCCGGATTCGTGCATTAGCTGCATGGTCACCGGCAGATTACCGTGGACGAATTCGGCGCCCAATTCACCATGTTTAAAAGGGAATTCTTTATCAAGCGTATGGATGCGACCTCCTATCCGGTCGCGCGCTTCAAGTACGATAACTTTTTTACCCGCTTTTGAAAGCGTAGAAGCGGCCATCAAACCAGCCGCACCCGCCCCGATGATCAGTATATCCGGATTATTCATATCAGGGAGGCAAGTTACCCAAACCCCGGCATTTATAAAACGCAAAGCCCCGTATAAACAGGGCCTTGCTATTAACGTTGATTGATTGGATTATTATTTAACATTAACAGACAAACTGATCGTTTGTTTTTCCGCGTTCCATCCTTTATATAACAGAGATATTACAATCAGCCCTTTGCCCAAAAGCGCCATCATACTCCAAAAAAAATGGTTTTTTTATACTGTAATAGCCTTTTTACAATGCTCGGAACAACATTTATTCACTAATGCGTTAGCAGGTGGTTACATTAGCGAACCTAATTGAACAAACATCTGCCTATATCAGAAAAACCACTGCAAATCGGTTCTTCGTCGATGTTTTCAGGCTATATATCTATTGGATTTATTTAAACAATTAAAAAACTGTTTTTTTAGTTACTAAAGCAGCGAAACTGATGCCAATAACGTAATTATTTAATACGCAGGTACATCTCTATCAATACATACCCCTATGTCAAAAAACAAACTGCTAAGGTTTGGTATATTTATTATTCCGCTGGTTTTTGTTTTTGTTCAATGCTTTAACCTGAAGAAAGATGAAGATCCGCGCGGGAAGGAATACGCCGGCTCCAATACTTGCGTCACCTGTCATAAGGATGTATATGGCTCCTATTTGCATACAGCGCATTTCATCGCATCTGCTCCCGCAGACAGCAATAGCATCCAGGGCAGTTTGGCAAGCGGGTCTAATGAATTTATATTCAATCCGCATACTAAAGTAGTAATGGATAAACGCGCCAGCGGTGCTTACCAGATAACCTATGAAAATGGCAAATCTATACAAGCACAGCGTTTTGATATCACGTTCGGAGGTGTAAAGGGGCAAACTTATGCCTATTGGTTCGGCAATGAATTATTCCAGTTGCCCATATCCTACGTAAGCAATGCTAATAAGTGGGTTAATAGCCCTGGCTATCAAAGTAATGAACCTGATTATGAGCGAATGATCACCTCGCAATGTTTGGGCTGCCATATGTCCTATGCGAAAGTTGAGCCGGGCAAGCTGCCTATTTTCTCCGCGCATCCCGAGGGCTTTGACCGCAACAGTATTATTTACAATATCGATTGCGAACGCTGCCATGGCCCCGCCGCTGAACATGTTAAATTTCATACAGAAAACCCGAATGTAAAAGAGGCAAAATATATCGCGACATATAAATCATTATCGAGGGAGCAAAAGATAAACATGTGCGCGGTGTGCCACTCCGGCGCCAATAATATTATGATAAAGCCAACATTCGGCTTTAAACCAGGCGATACTTTGAACCACTATATGAAAATAGCACCCTCCAATTTGTCGGCGAACTATAAAGAGATCGATGTGCATGGCGACCAACGGGGTATGCTTGCAACCAGTAAATGCTTTATGATGAGCAATATGGATTGCGCTACCTGCCATGATACCCATCAAAATGAACGTAATAATACGTTATTGTAT
>Ga0207064_1035_pt1 | contig 23611 bp, 22 predicted proteins | sample Alteio_BWMinCont_26_FD_153488 | JGI IMG/M metagenome (GOLD analysis project Ga0207064, IMG submission 153488) | Enriched cells from forest soil in Barre Woods Harvard Forest LTER site, Petersham, Massachusetts, United States -... | ecosystem: Environmental > Terrestrial > Soil > Temperate forest >...
GTTAAACTGCCCCCAGAAACCAGGGGGAGAAGAATGTGTATATACAAAAGATCATCCTAAACGGCAAAGAGCTGAAGGGCAATTTCATCAGTCATGCGGATATTATGAATGGTGGGGAGATGGTGTTTTATATGAGTGCGAAACATAAGTAGGGCTCCGATTGGGCAGTTGGGTTCGCAAGATAATCCTTCCCGCTCATAGCCGCGGGAGGGCCTAGTTACTTTTCTCTTGATAGAAAAGTAACCAAAAGATCAAGACAGAAAAAAGCTTCTGCCCGCCCTGCCGGTTCTTTACGCTTTTCGCGTGCTACGCACATTGAAAAAGCTAAACCGGCATTCCCGCCATACACCCGGCCCGCTTTTCTGCCAGCCCACCGCTCTTTTTGCTTTGGGGTAAAAACAAATATGGAATATTGTATGAACCCGGATTGTTATTCGGAGGTCAGCGCGCAGCTTCGGGAAAAAAGCAGGCATCACTGTGGTGGCAATGTGCGACAAGAGGCATAGCGGCCTTTTTGCATGCAGGGTAATGAAGCGACAGGGTAGCCCGGCAAAATTGTCCAAGCCTCGGGAGTGATGCCTGCTTTTGTACGCAAAGGCTTCGTGCGCCCGCCTGTGCGGCCGGCAAGGGCAAAGAAGCATTGCGCTGACAAAGAAGCGCCTTTGGTTACTTTGGCGCAGCAAAGTGACTAGGCCCTCCCGCGGCTATGAGCGGGCCGATTATTGAGTTTTCCGGGAAATATTATTCTGAGGACAATAAAGGTCAATCCTCCTTCCGGAAACGGCTGGAGTAGGCAATGATGCTGAGGATCATTGCAATGGCAAAGAATATGATCACCTGCCATAGGTTCATTGCATTGGTTTTGTTTTGACCCGCCGGGCCCTCCCCAACCGGGAGGACCTGAACGAAGACTATATATGTTGATGGATTTATTTTTTTGATTTATCCCGCCAGGCTATACCGTTCAATATTGGTTAACTGCATCAATTTCTCCTTCAAAATATTGCGCGCGCGGTAAAGCGTGGTACGTGATAATAATTCGGTGATACCCAGTTTGGTGCCGATCTCCTGGTGCGAATAACCTTCGATAGCATACAGGTTAAACACCGAACGATACACCTGCGGCAATTGCTGGATGAGCTTCATCAGGTCGTTCACTTCAAGGCTGTTGGCATTATCGGATACGACGCTTTCATCGTGGTTTTCGGCCATATCTTCCACCAGCACCATCGGTTTCAGCTTGCGGTAGCGCGAAATAGCGGTGTGCACCATAATGCGGCGGATCCAGCCCTCCAAATTCCCGTCGCCGCGGTATTTATGTACATTATTAAACATCTTGATAAAACCTTCCTGCAATATATCCTGTGCTTCGTCGCGGTCAGTGGCGTAGCGCATGCACACGGCCATCATCTTTGGCGCAAGGGCACGGTATAGGGCTTCCTGTTGTTTACGGTCGTTTTGCAGGCATCCTTCCCACATCCGGCTCAAGTTGTTATCTGTATTCATGGTTGTAGTATTTGATACACCTATGCCAATACTGATGCCATTTGATAAATAATTGATTATCAATAAAATAAAATTTAATTGATCTACGAAACTGTTCGTTTCCGTACAGTGGGTGAAATAAAAGCGGACGGTTTTCGCCCGGCGGCCTCACCTTTAAAAAAGAGGAATGAACTTTTCTAATGCCCCTTCGGGGCTACCTCTTTGTAGAAAACAAGTATCAGAACATAATTGCCCCGTCAGGCGGCTACCCAATTCGCGAAGGGTAGCCCCTAACTGGGCAAAACATATATTTTATTGCAATTTCTACAAACGGCCAGCCCCGATGGGGCACATTTCCTGCGTTGTCAATTATTGTGTGCCCGCCGCGAAATAATTTAAATCGTACTTTTGCCTACATTTAAAACAAAAAGGTATTTGCCCGCATTCCATCATCGTGAAGAAAACGATATCATATTATAAATTAATTTTTACTGCTATAGCCGGCTGCTTTTTTATGCTGTTCACTGTTTCAGCTTTTGCACAAACAAGGGGAAAAGTAGAGGTAATAAAAGACCCCCGCATCGATACGCTGGCAGCCAGGCGCGCCGAATTGAACAAAGCCGTCGGGATAGGCGAGGTAAATGGTTTCCGGGTGCAAATATTTACCGGGTCGAACCGTAAGGACGCTTATAACGCGCAGGCTAAATTTCAGCAGGATTTTCCCGATATTCGCAGCTACGTTATATACAGCGATCCGAATTTTAAGGTGAGGGTAGGCGATTTCAGGTCACGCCTGGATGCCGAAAAGCTCCAGGATCAATTGAAAAGATCGTTCGACGGAACGTTTATCATAACAGAAAAAATTAACCCGCCGCAACCGGAAGGTAAAGATGAATAAAGAAAAGATACAGGAGCTATCCCAAAATATTTTTAACGAAGTAGTGGCTAATCGCCGCCATCTGCACGCGCACCCGGAACTTTCATTCGAGGAAAAGCAAACGTCGGCCTTTATCGCCAAAAAGCTGGATGAGCTTGGCCTGGAATACCAGCACATGGCCGAAAATGGCCTGGTGGCCCTGATCAAAGGCGATAAGCCTTCGGATAAAGTGGTGGCCCTGCGCGCGGATATGGATGCTTTGCCAATTACCGAAGCGAACGAGGTCGCTTATAAATCTCAAAATACCGGCGTAATGCATGCCTGCGGGCACGACGCACATACCTCATCATTACTGGGTACGGCAAAAATATTGACGCAGCTCAAAAACGAGTTTGGCGGAACGGTAAAACTGATCTTTCAACCCGCCGAAGAAAAGCTGCCCGGCGGCGCCAGCCTGATGATCAAGGAAGGCGTATTGGAAAATCCCAAGCCCCAGGCGGTATTCGGGCAGCACGTGATGCCTTTTATTGATGCGGGGAAAGTAGGTTTCCGGGCGGGCAAATACATGGCTTCGACCGATGAGATCTACGTCACCGTTAAAGGCAAAGGCGGCCACGGCGCGCAGCCGCAAATGAATATCGACCCGGTGATGATCACGGCGTACATGCTTACCGCTTTGCAAACCATCGTCAGCCGTTATAATGATCCGAAGAACCCATCGGTACTTTCGTTTGGCAAGGTGATCGCCAATGGCGCCACCAACGTGATACCCAACGAAGTTTACCTCGAAGGCACTTTCCGCACCATGGATGAAGCCTGGCGCGCCGATGCCCATAAAAAGATGAAGAAAATGGCCGAAGGCATCGCCGAAAGCTTTGGCGGCAGTGTGGATTTCAATATCATGAAGGGTTATCCTTTCCTGGTGAACGAAGAAAAACTGACCGCCGCTACCCGCGCCCATGCCGAAGATTATTTAGGTAAAGAGAACGTGCTCGACCTGGATATCTGGATGGCGGCCGAAGATTTCGCCTATTACACGCAGGTGGCCGATTCCTGCTTTTATCGCCTCGGTACCCGGAACGAAAAACGCGGCATCATTTCATCCGTTCACACACCAACTTTTGATGTGGAAGAAGATGCTTTTAAAGTAAGCACCGGGCTGATGGCTTATTTGGCGCTGAAGCAGTTGGGGAATTAGTTTTATTCCGTTAATGACAACACGTTCCCATCCGGATCTTTGAACCATGCAACGTTGGAACCGCCTGGCGATGTCCATATCCCCAAATCATCCTGTTCCATGAACTCGTACCGCTCGCAGAATATCCCTTTAGCATTTAGTTGACGAATGGTGTCTTTAATATCGCCGACGTTCCATCCCAAAACAGTAAATAGCTGAGCCTTTAATTCAGGAACGATAATGACCTGGAGTAAGGTGTCATGGGCATCAAACTCAAGGGCGTAGTTGTCCTCATTCAGCAGCTTAAAGCCCAGTATTTCCTGGTAAAATGTTTTGGCCTCCGCGGGTTTTACCGTCGGAACAAATGCCTTGATGGTCGCGTTGCTAAGCATAATCGTGATTAAAACTCAGCGTTCTTCGGGAACCGTGGAAAAGGTATCACATCACGGATATTATTCATCCCGGTAACAAATTGCACCATGCGCTCAAAGCCCAGGCCAAAACCCGCATGCGGACAAGTGCCAAATCTCCGGGTATCCAGGTACCACCACAATTCCTCTGCCGGGATGCCCATTTCCGCCATGCGCTGCTCTAGCTTGTCTAAGCGCTCTTCTCGCTGCGAGCCGCCCACCATTTCGCCGATGCCGGGGAATAGGATGTCCATCGCCCTTACGGTTTTGCCGTCGTCGTTCTGGCGCATGTAAAAGGCCTTGATCTCTTTCGGGTAGTCGGTCAGGATCACCGGTTTTTTGAAATGCTTTTCCACCAAATAGCGCTCATGTTCCGATTGCAAATCGGTGCCCCAGCCTTCGATAGGGTAGGTGAATTTCTTCTTTTTATTCGGGGTCGATTCTTTTAAGATTTCGATGGCCTCGGTATAGGTCAATCGCTCAAAATCGTTGTCCAGGCAAAATTTCAGCTTATCCACCAGCGACATGTCCGAACGTTCATGTTGCGGTTTCTGCTTTTCTTCATCGTCCAAACGCTGGCTCAAAAACTCGATATCCTCGGCATTATGTTTTAACGCTTCGCTGATCAGGTATTTCAACAACTCCTCGGCCAGGTCCATGTTATCAACCAGGTCGTAAAAGGCCATTTCAGGCTCTATCATCCAGAACTCGGCCAGGTGGCGTGTGGTGTTGGAGTTTTCCGCGCGGAAAGTCGGCCCGAAAGTGTAAATATCACTCAATGCCATAGCGCCCAGTTCACCTTCCAGCTGACCTGAAACGGTTAGGTTGGTTGCGCGACCAAAAAAATCCTGTTTAAAATCAACTTCACCATTCTCTACTCTCGGCGGATTAGCCATATCCAAATTGGTCACATGAAATGTCTCGCCCGCGCCTTCAGCATCCGATGCGGTGATGATCGGAGTATGCAGGTAAACAAAACCGCGGTCGTTAAAAAAACGGTGTATAGCATAGGCCAGCGTATTGCGCACACGGAACACCGAGCCGAATGTATTCGTCCGGAAACGCAGGTGCGCTATTTCGCGCAAAAACTCCAGGCTATGTTTTTTGGGCTGAAGCGGGTATTTCTCCGGATCGCTGTCGCCTAAAACCTCGATGCTTTTGGCTTTGATCTCTACTTTCTGGCCCTTGCCTAAGGATGGCACCAGTTCGCCCGTTACGCTGATAGCAGCGCCGGTTGTAAAACGTTTCAGTTGGCCGGGATCGGTGTTTTCAAAATCCACCACTACCTGGATATTGTTATTGGTCGAGCCGTCGTTCAAAGCGATGAACTGGTTATTACGGAAGGTGCGTATCCATCCCTTAACCGTAACCTCCCTGTGGGTGTGTTCACTTTCCAATAATGCTTTGATCTTCGTCCGCTGGCTCATATAAAAATATTTTGAGCGGCAAAAATACGATTATTTGCTTAAATGAATGCTGAATGAGCCGCTTAAAAAACTCACAGAGGCGGGGTAGCGCGGGTCGGTGTTGGATGGGTCCTTATCGAGTTTGATATCGAAAGTGCCGCCAACAAACCCGGCGCCGGCATTATAGTAGGTTACCGTAAAAGTATTGGCATAACCGGCATCAAGCGTATAATACGCATAGGGATTGTCCATACCTGGCACATAAGCGTACACAACATTGGCGGGGCCTAGCGCATAGGTATCCGCACCATTGAACTTCAGCTTGAAGGCCAATAGCTCGGTCCGCTGCGGATTGACCGAAGTATCCGCCAGGATCAGCGAATCCAGTTTTATCCGGCCCACGCTGTTATCGATCTCCCATGCCGAACCGTTCTTTTGGGCCCGGATAAAATTCATCGGCCCGGGGACATCGCAGCATTTGTAGCCGCAGGATATGCCGGACAGGCACAAGATGCCAATTAACAGGTACAATATCTTTTTCATCTTCTTAAATTATCGCGGTATAACGGCATAAAAAGTAGCGTTTGAAATACTAATGCCCGCCGCGTTATTAGGGTCGATAAACCGAATATCGAAAGTCCCCTTTACTTCAATATCATTCGGAACAGTTGTAGCAGGATTGTCAAGTTGTTGATAGCTGGTAATGTTTAGCACATTATTATACGTAGTGTCCAATTTAAAACGGGTTGTTGTGCCATTAGCGAAAGTGGCATAAAACACCCTGTTGTTATTCAATTGGTATGTCCCCGTTCCTATGTAGGATACTTTTATATTCAGCGTGTCCGCTTTGTTGAAGGTGGCGGCAGCTACCGTTCCGCTCATCGCGGCAATTTTGAGGGAGTCGAGGTCCGTCATTACGCCGTTAACATATTGAGGACTCCAGGCTACACCATTTTTAAGCGCCGTAATCTCCGCCCATCTTTGCGCTACATCACAGCAGTCGTGATGGCCAACGCATGAATACATCGATACTGAAGCTAGGGTTGAGATAAGGTAAAGGATTTTTTTCATAGTAGCGGTTTGAATACCTAATACGTTAGTTGATAAGCGTCCGCTACAATTTCGAAAAAAATATTCACATTATAGACGGCGCGGCCTTTTTCATTTCGCTATTCATTAAGTTTGCCGTAATGAACCCCAAAGCCAGCCTCATTATCGGCATTATCTGCATTTCTTTTTCGCCGATATTCGTCAAGCTTGCTATCGCGCCGCCTATCACTTCCGGGTTTTACCGCATATTCGCGGCATGGTTAGTACTTGCACCTTATTGCCTGTTTAAAGGCAACCTGAAGATCGCCCGTAAAGACTTGCTAATCGCCCTGCTTGGCGGCGTGGTTTTTGGCGCGGATATAGCCATCTGGAACATGTCGCTCATGAAAATAAGCGCCACCATATCTACGCTCATCGCCAACCTGGCCCCGGTTTGGGTGGGGCTGCTGAGTTTTCTGATCCTGCGCAAAAGATCTGGCATCTTATTCTGGGTAGGAACCTGGGTGGCCATTTTTGGGATGGTGATTTTGGTGGGATTTCAAAACATCCTGCACCTGCAATTCAACATAGGCCTGGTATATGCTTTGATCGCCAGCCTGTTTTATGCCATTTATATCATGATCACCAAGGATATTTTGCGAAAGATAAGTACGCTCACTTTTATGTTTTACAACATGATCGGCGCGAGTGTGTTCATGGTGATCATCTGTCTTTTCCGCGGCGATGAACTGCTCCATTTTTCAACCTCAACGTGGTTTTATATGATCGGCATGGGACTGATCTGCCAGCTGGCCGGCTGGATCACTATTAATTATTCGCTTAATTTTTTGCCGGCTGCGAAGGTTTCCGTCGCGCTGCTGAGTCAAACCGTGATAGCAGGTTTTTGGGCGATGCTTTTGCTGAACGAGAAGCTGGAATTCAAAGAAATAGCCGGCAGTGTCATCGTGCTTGCGGGTATTGCCATTACCTTCCTCAAAAGGAAGTCGCCGGCCGAAATAGCATAGTGCTGCGTTGGTAACTTTTTGAAGCGACCAATAAACTGTTTGGCTGAAAAAGTTATTTTTGTCATCGCGCCAATAATTAAATGATCACCAAACCCACCATCGACCGCATAATGGAAGCCACGGATATCGTGGAAGTGGTGGGTGAGTTTGTGCAGCTGAAAAAGCGCGGCGCCAACTATGTGGGCCTGTCGCCTTTCAGCAATGAGAAAACGCCTTCGTTCACGGTATCCCCCGCTAAAGGTATTTTCAAAGACTTTTCTTCCGGCAAGGGCGGCTCCGCCATTACCTTTTTGATGGAGCTTGAAAAGTTTACCTATCCCGAAGCGCTGAAATGGCTGGCCAAAAAATACGGCATCGAAGTAGAGGAAACCGTAGAATCATCCGAAAATAAGGAAGAGGAAAACCACCGCGAAAGCCTGATGATCGTTAGTGCTTATGCTGCGAAATTCTTTCATGAAACCTTGCTCGAAACCGAAGAGGGGCAGAACATAGGGCTCAGCTATTTTAAGGAGCGTGGGTTCAGCAATGAAACCATCAAGAAGTTCGAATTAGGTTATTCGCCTGATCAATGGGAAGCCTTTACGGGCAGGGCGTTGAAGGAAGGATACCAGCAGGAGTTTTTGGAAGAGACAGGATTATCCGTCAAACGGGATAGTGGTTCGTTGTATGATCGTTACCGCGGCCGCGTGATGTTCCCGATACACAGCTTTACCGGCAGGGTGATCGCATTTGGCGGGCGTACTTTAAAGAGCGATAAAAACGTTCCGAAATATGTCAACTCGCCCGAGTCCGAGATCTACCATAAATCCAGCGTACTTTACGGTTTACACTTTGCCAAAAAGGCGATAAGGGATGAGGATAACTGCTATTTGGTTGAAGGGTACGCCGACGTTTTATCCGTTCACCAGGCGGGGATAGAGAACGTGGTGGCCTCATCGGGTACCTCGCTTACGGTAGAGCAGATCAGGCTGATCGGGCGGTTCACCAAAAATGTGACCATCCTGTATGACGGCGACGCGGCCGGCATCAAAGCTTCGCTTCGCGGACTGGATATGATACTGGAGGAAGGGCTCAACGTAAAAGTGGTGCTTTTCCCCGATGGCCATGACCCGGATTCTTATGTGCGATTGGTAGGTACCAGCGCCTTCAAAACCTATATCGATCAGAACCGTAAGGACTTTATTCTTTATAAAACCGATATCCTGCTCAAAGAGGCGGGCACCGACCCCATTCGCCGCGCGGATGTGATACGCGAGATCGTCGAGAGCATTGCCAAGATTCCCGATTCTATTAAGGCATCGGTATTTATCAGGGAATGCAGTCACCAGTTGGAGATCGATGAGCGCGCCTTGCTTTCCGAGCTGAATAAAATGCGGCTGGCAAAAGCCAAAAAGGATTCGCAGCAGCAGGCAACGCGGCAGATAGAACCCGTCGATTATTTGCCGCTGGAAGAGTTGCCCGTTGAGCCGCCGGTTCAAAAAGATGAATCGAGCCAGGAACGGGAGATCGTACGCTTGCTTTTGCTTTATGGGAACAAGATGATCGATTGGGACGGCATTGCCAATACTTATATCGGTCCGTTCATGATCACCGAGCTTGGCGACGTGGAGTTTGAGCATCCGGCCAGTAAGCGATTCATTGAATTGTACGGCAAGGAACTGGAAAACGGAATTTTGCCGGAAGAACAATTTTTTATCCATTTTCCCGATAAGGATATAGTTGATCTGACAGTTACCTTACTGGCTACCAAATATACGCTGAGCGAGAACTGGTACGAGATGCACAAGATACTGGTGCCGGATGAGCAGGTGAATATGAAGGCGACTATTTTAGGGGCGATCTTTCACCTGAAGAAGCAAAAGGTTGGCAAAATACTGGATGGCCTGCGTACCGAATTGCAAAAGACCGAAGGCGACGCCGAAACGGAACTGCTGCTGACGAAATATATGCACATGAAAAAGGTGGAAAAGAGTATTTCGGATTATTTGGGATCGGTAATTTTGAAGTGATGGCGCAGCACCTTGATCTTGGCCGCAGGGGCGAAGCACTGGCGAAAACATTTTTGGAGGAAGCAGGTTACGAGATACTGGATGAGAACTGGACGCACGGCAAATGCGAACTGGACCTGGTAGCTTACAAAGACGGGGTGATCATATTTGCCGAAGTAAAGGCAAGAACTGGCAATGGTTTCGGCGAACCTGAAGATTTTGTAGACAACCGGAAACAAAAATTGCTGGCCGAAGCGGCGGATGAATATATTTACCTGATGGATCACCAGGGCGAAGTGCGGTTTGATATTATAGCCATACTATTTAACAGCGACACAAATTATACACTAAAACATATCGAAGATGCCTTTTGGCCATCTTCTAATTAATTTATGAAGAACAGGATATTTCTTTTTTTAGCGACCGCCTTATTCATATACGGCTGCTCAAGCTGTAATAGACTCAAACCATCAGCAGAAATAACCATCAGCCCAGAGGCCGGAACGAATTATAAATCAGGTGCGGATGTGACGGTGAAGGTGGGCTACCCGGCTGATATGAAACCCGATTCTATAGTATACCTGCTCGATTCGGCAAGGGTAACTTCCAAAAAAGACTCATCGGTAGTTACGCTCAAAACGGATACGATGCGGTTTGGTCCACGGGATATTACCGCGAAAATATACCAGGCAGGGAAAAGTCAGAACATTACAACCAATATTGTTGTACTACCTGCCAAAGCGCCGCAGCTGGATACTTTTAAAGTGGAAAAAGTGTATCCGCATGACACAAGCTCATATACAGAAGGATTACTCTATCAAGACGATTATTTGTATGAAAGCACCGGGCGGCCGGGTCATTCGACTTTGCGGAAAGTAAATCTTTCAACCGGTAAAGCAGTGATGGTGGCCAAACTCGATACACAATGGTTTGGCGAAGGCAGCGCCATCATCGGCGATAAGATATTGATGCTTACTTACCGGGATCCCAGGCAAGGTTTCATATTTGATAAAAATACGTTCAAACTGCTAAAAACCTTCCCGTATCACGTAGGTGTTGAAGGATGGGGGCTCTGTTTTGATGGCAAGCGCCTTTATACCGACGATAGTACCAACCGGGTATGGTTTTTGGATAAGGATACCTATAATTCAACCGGTTATATTGACGTGTATGATGATAAAGGCCCGGTTAACGAAATAAACGAACTGGAGTATATCAATGGCAAGCTGTATGCGAATGTTTGGGAAACCGATAATATTGTGGTTATCGACCCTAAATCAGGCGCCGTTGTGGAAAAAATCGATTTGACGAACCTGTATCCTGAGGATAAAAGAAACTCACATGCCGATGTTATGAATGGCATTGCTTACGACGCGCAAACCGGCAGGATATTCCTTACCGGCAAAAACTGGGACAAGTTATTCCAGGTGAAGTTTATGAAGAAATAATATTCCAGCCATACCTGGTCATGAATTCGTTCACTTCTTCATCAAATGATTTTTTAGCATGATGAGCTTCCTGATTTTTAATATAGTTAACCACCGTTTCAACTTGTGATTCACTAACTGAAACAGCAAAGTAATCGTCCTGCCAGCTAAACTTTTCTGATGTCAAATTATTCTTATTGATCCAAAACGAAGATTCGCCTTTGATAAGCTGGCTCACTTTTGAAATGTTTTGATCTTTCCCTAAAGATATTAGGCAATGAATATGGCCCGTGTATCCATTAATCGCTTGCAGAAATATATCTTTCCCCTTGCAGTTTTCAATGATGTGCTTATACAAGTCGTATCGGAATTCATTTGTGAGAAGATGCTCCCGATTCTTTATAGCAAAAACTAATTGAACCCAGATTTTTACAAATGACAAATGATAATAGATTTAGGTTTCATTAAAATAAATAGTAATGCAATGTCGCAATTTTGGCTAAAGCCAGACTTGTATTTTACTTAATCCGTTCCATAAATGGGACGGCAATGAATATAAAAAAATAAATTTTCTATTAAATTCTTTGTCGATAGTTGCAATAAAACTATTCATTGCCGTTGGCTTTAGCGGAGACTATATACGTGTTAGACCAAAACTCCAATTTAATTAGCCTGCAATCATCTTGGCAATAAGGTAATGACATTGCTTTCTAAAGGGCTCACAGCAACAACTTAGCTTAAATTCGCCAGTTATATCCATTATTATTTCAGGGCTTTTACCATGCTTAGGGCATTTAAGCACTTCTATCATTTCTTTGACTTTCAGGGGTAACTTCACGTTGATGTTAAATAACTTTGCCGTATCGCATAACTAAGTTACAATCTTGTCAAAGAAATAAAGTCGCGTGAAGGGGAAAACAGGTATTTAACGCAAATAGAATGTCAGTGGAGACTATATACGTGTTAGACCATCTGGGGGGCTACTTAGCCAACGGAACAGGATAATGAATAACTCGGGCTTTAGCCCAAACTCACCGCCATGCCTTATACTGATTGATCAACCCATTGGTCGATGAATCATGACTGCTTACCTCATCATTATTTCGCAACTCAGGAAGGATCTTGCCGGCTAATTGCTTGCCCAGTTCCACGCCCCACTGATCAAAACTGTAGATGTTCCAGATAATGCCCTGAACGAATATTTTATGCTCATACATGGCTATCAGCGAGCCCAGGGTACGCGGGGTGATCTTTTTAACTAATATAGAATTAGTCGGCCTGTTGCCGTCGAATTCCTTGAACGGCGCCAGCGCTTCAATTTCCGCATCGGTTTTACCTGATCCTTTTAATTCGGCTTTTACTTCATCAATTGTTTTGCCGTTCATCAATGCTTCGGTTTGGGCGAAGAAGTTAGACAGCAGCATTTGATGATGCTCGCCGAGCGGGTTATGCGTTTGCGCCGGGGCAATAAAATCGCAGGGGATCAGCTTGGTGCCCTGGTGTATCAGTTGATAAAAAGCGTGCTGCCCATTGGTGCCCGGTTCGCCCCAGATGATGGGGCCGGTTGAGTGTTCGACGGTATTTCCGTTGCGGTCCACATGTTTGCCATTGCTTTCCATATCGCCCTGCTGGAAATAGGCAGCGAAGCGGTGCATGTATTGATCGTATGGTAGAATGGCGTTGGTTTCAGAATCGAAAAAGTTATTATACCAAATGCCGATCAATCCTAATATTACCGGGATGTTTTCTTCGAGCTCGGTATTCAAAAAATGCTGGTCGACCTGGTGCGCGCCGGTGAGTAATTCGATAAAGTTTTCAAACCCAATGCTTAGAACGATAGATAATCCTATGGCGCTCCATAAAGAATAACGTCCGCCAACCCAATCCCAAAATTCAAACATGTTTTTGGTATCGATCCCAAATTTGGAAACGCCCTCGCTGTTGGTCGACAAAGCAGCAAAGTGTTTGGCAACCTCGCTGTCCTTTCCTCCGCCGGCAATGAACCAGTCGCGGGCGCTGTGTGCGTTGGCCATTGTTTCCTGCGTGGTGAAGGTTTTGGACGCGATGAGGAACAATGTAGTTTCCGGGTTTAACGGTTTCAAGGTTTCGGCAATATGCGTTCCGTCCACATTGGAAACGAAATGCATTTGCAAATGATTCTTGTACGGGCGCAATGCTTCGGTTACCATTACGGGGCCCAGGTCCGAGCCGCCGATGCCGATATTCACCACATCGGTAATGGCCTTTCCGGTAAATCCTTTCCACTCGCCCGAAATGATCGCTTCGCTAAAAGTTTTCATTTGCTGCAGTACGCGGTTCACATCTTCCATCACGTCTTTTCCGTCGACGTAAATCGGCTTATTGCTGCGGTTGCGCAAGGCGATATGCAGTACAGGGCGGCCCTCTGTCATGTTGATCCGCTCACCTGAAAACATGGCTTTCGCCGCTTCTTTTACCCTACATTCCCTGGCCAGCTGTATCAATAAGGCGACGGTCTCATCATCAATGCGATTTTTTGAGTAATCGACCAAAATGTCGTTAAAGGCGATGGAAAATTTGCTAAATCGCTCATTATCAGACTTAAATAGGTCCTTTAGGCTTTTTGAATTGATGTCGATGTAATGATCGGCCAGGTATTTGTATGCTTCAGTAGAGGCAAAATCGATTTTTGGCAACATAATTGTATGGTTTTTGCAAAAATAGGATTAAAAATTATGGTACATATTAAATCTAAAATTAAGTGCCATATGTGTCCGGATAACACACCGTTTGGGTGTTAAAAACACACTGTTTTATGGTGTAGGAATAACACAGGTGGCTTAGTGTTGGTTTTACACGACTTGAATTGATATTTTATTAAATAATTCTGACAAATCTTTTTAAAATAGGAAAAACTAAATACTATCTTTGTGCGTATGATAAATAATACTGTCATTTGTCATCAATTTGTCAATACACTTTATAAGAAATAGGTTATGTTCGAAAAGCTGTTTTTGCTCGTAAAAAGTCACGCCGGGAAGGCTGTTATGGAAAACCCTGAGATACCTGAAAAATACCGCGAAGCGGTGATCAATGAGGCGTCGAGCTCCATTATCGAGGTTTTAAAGGGCCAGATGGAGTCGGGTAAGCTGAAGGACCTGGTAAAGTATTTCCAGTATCCCGAGATCTACAAGAACCCATTGGTATCAAGTGTGGTTAACAAATTTGCTATCAAACTGAATAAGTTTTATGGTATGGAGCCTGATTCTGCCCTGAAAACCGCGAACGCGCTGATGAAACCGGTGATGATCGAACTGATCAAGCAAACCAAAAATGAGCAGAACAAAGAGTTTGCCTTAAGTACATTCTTATCCAAGATCAATGGCAACCGTGCCGACCTAAGCGGCCTGGTGCATGACATAATGCTTGCCATATAAAGATAAATACTACCTGTGAAAAATATGTTCAAAGGGGCTGCAAGAAATTTGCAACCCCTTTGACGTTTTAGAAGGCTTGGCTTGAGCCTGCCCGCGTTGGAAGGTTGTAATGTTTGAAGGTTGTAAAGTTGTGCCTGCTGTAATTCGCACATCTGCATATTTGCACATCTGCACATCTTCTCATATTTGCACATTAAAATCTATATTTGCCGCATGACTAAAGAACAGATCCAGGATTTAAGGGATAGAACAACTTCCCTGAGGAGGCATCTTTGACATCGATACCAAACTCGATGCGATTCAAAAAGAGCAGGAAATAACCGTCGGTCCTAATTTCTGGGACCAGCCTAAGGAAGCCGAAAAAGTACTGGCTTCCATCAAAGTAAAAAAGATCTGGACAGACGCCTTTCAAAAGGTAGTGGCAACTGTTGAGGATGCCGGTGTGATGTTCGACTTTTACCAGGCCGGTGACGCTACTGAGGCCGAAATGCAGGAACAATTTGACGCGGCTTTGAAAGCGGTTGAAGAACTTGAGTTCAAAAACATGCTATCGGCGGCGGAGGACCAGTTTAACGCGGTGCTGCAAATTACGGCAGGCGCGGGTGGCACCGAAAGCTGCGACTGGGCCGGCATGCTGATGCGGATGTACATTATGTGGGCCGAAAAAAGCGGCTACAAAGTAACCGAGCAGGATTTCCAGGAAGGGGATGTGGCCGGTGTAAAGACTGTGACGCTGCAAATTGAGGGCGATTTTGCTTATGGTTATCTCAAAGGTGAGAATGGCGTGCACCGGCTGGTGCGCATATCGCCTTTTGATTCTAATGCCAAGCGCCATACTTCGTTCGCGTCGGTTTATGTTTACCCCTTGGTGGATGATACTATCGAAATAGACATCAACCCTGCCGATATCGAATTTGAAACCTTCCGTTCAGGAGGCGCTGGTGGGCAGAACGTGAACAAAGTTGAAACCGCGGTACGTTTATATCACAAACCATCGGGGATCATTATCAAAAACCAGGAATCGCGTTCGCAATTGCAGAATAAAGATAACGCGCTGCGCTTGTTAAAGTCGCAGTTGTATGAGATCGAGATGCGCAAACGCCAGGAAACCAGCAACGCGATCGAGGGCAACAAGAAAAAGATCGAATGGGGTTCGCAGATCAGGAATTACGTGCTGCATCCGTACAAATTGGTTAAGGACCTGCGTACTGATTATGAAACATCCAATGCCAGCGCAGTGCTGGACGGCGATCTGGACGATTTCATTAAAGCCTACCTGATGGAATTTGGCGGCTCGAAGTAATTGGTATATTTGAATTCCTCAATTATAACCCGGAATGTTAAAAAACGTCTGCTTAATTCTGCTTTCAGCTATGCAGTTTTCATGTGTTACTAACGCCCAGCAAAAACCAATTCCGCTGTACCCGAACGGTGTTCCTAATTCAAAAAAGACCCCGGCCACCTATGTTGAGAAAACAGATATTGCTGAAAATTACTGGGTAACGGATGTTAGCGAACCTGCCATCACACCTTATCTGCCCCAAAAAGGGAAAGCTAACGGTACGGCCATATTGATATTCCCAGGAGGGGGTTATGGCGGCCTGGCTTCGAAGCATGAGGGTTCGGACGTAGCCCTTGAGTTTAACAAGATCGGCGTAACGGCTTTCGTCGTCAAATACCGGCTGCCCAGCGACTCCATCATGGTGGATAAAACTATCGGTCCCCTGCAGGATGCGCAGCGCGCCATCCAATTGGTACGTGAACACGCTGCTGATTGGGGCATCGATCCGCATAAGATCGGCATTATTGGTTTTTCAGCAGGCGGCCATTTAGCGTCGACCTTATTGACGCATTACAGCAAGGCGCTGATAGACAATCCGAAAAATACCAGTTTGAGGCCGGATTTCGGGATGCTGATCTATCCCGTCATCAGCTTTGGTACTTATGCGCATGTGGGCTCAAGGGAAAACCTCATCGGCAAAAACCCTTCGCAGCAATTGCTCGATCTTTATTCCAACGAAAAGCAGATCACCAACGATACACCACCCACTTTCCTCGTCCACGCGACAGATGATAACGCGGTGCCCGTGCAAAATTCGATCCTGTTTTATAACGGGTTATTAGAGCACAAGGTAAAAGCCGAGATGCACATTGTTGAAGCCGGCGGTCATGGTTTTGGATTGAATAATCCGACGAGCCCGGATCACTGGTTTAACTGGGCCACGAATTGGTTGGCTGAGAACGGATTCTAACAGGATTCCACCGATTAAATAAGGATTTCACCGATTTTTAATGCTGATAAATCCATCTTCCGGACTTTCCGACTTATGCGGACTTTCGGACTAACTAACAATCTCCAGCAACTCATTCAACTCCGCCACCTTCTCAGCCGATCCTAAATTTTCATAAGCGCTGATCAAGTTGCGCAGGATGCGCCTGATAATATCCGAATTGGAGCATGGTTCATAAAATTGTTTTTCGGCGTGGAGCTTTAGTGTTTTCAAAAACATATCCACATCGCGGCGGCCGAACATCACACCACGGTTAAAGGCATTGATATAAAACAGGATGCCGCCTTCAAACTCCGTTTCCATGCTCTCATCCACATAAGCCAGGATAAAATGCTGCGGCAGGTTTACCCCGTAAATAGGCATGTCAAGCTTTTGCGCGATGATAGAATAAATGATAGCCAGTGATATCTGGTTGCCTTTTTTGGTTTCGAGCACCTGGTTCAGGTAACTATTTTGCGGGTCCTGGTGATTGGACGTATTGCCGCTGAAGCCGTAAATATTGTAAAATACATGGTTGATCAATTTCACCTGCTCGGCCGGACTGGCTTCATACATCATTTGCTGCCACACATCGCGCTTAATAGCCTCGATCTGGTTGATCACCTTTTGCTCATCCAGGTCGGGGTACTGGTATTTATTAACGGTTAAAACCCCCTGCAACAGGTCGAACGAACCGCTTTGGTACCATAGCTTTAGCTCTTCTTTAACAATACCGAATTGTATTTCATGAACAAGATCGGCGATACGCTCCTGCAATAGCGGGTCAAAAGCCTGTTCCCATGCAGATTCAAGGTATCCTATCGCGGCGCTGCCATAGGAAAGCAGTTTTTCATGAATATGCTCGAATATTTCCTTGTCCGGGTCATCAAGCAGTTTAATTAAGGAATTTATCTCAACCGGGTTAATCATCTCAAATGCTAAAGTAATAAACGTTTATCTAACAATAAATGTTTACCTAATTTTACGGCCATGTTGAATTTAAGGTTCGCGAAGGACTACCTGCTGCACAGGCTTAAAGGCAAAACCCGGCACGGAACGCATTCTCCTTTTGTTTACAGGCTCGTGGATGAGGTAATTTACGATTTTTCGCCGAAAAAAGTATACGATGAACCTGAAAGCCTGCGCCGTGAACTGCTTTCTGACAAACGCGTGACCGCCAAAAGTGCCCTCAACCCGCCCAAACTGGATCAACTGCTTTACCGCCTGGTTGCCGACCTGCAGCCTAAGAGCATGATAGAATTGGGCACTGAATGGGGCATCATGTCAGTCTATCTGAAAAAGGCCGCACCTGAAGCGCAACTATATACGCTGAAAAACTCGTCGGATACCTTGCCGGGCGTGATCGGTAAGCTGGATAAATTGGATTTTGTTTTTATTGACGGCAATCATACCACAGAAGCCGCCCTCCGCTATTTCGAATGGTGCCTGCCGAAAGTGCACGAAAATACCCTGCTTATTTTTGATGATATTTACCGGAGCGAAGGGATGAAAGAGGCCTGGAACGAGATAAAAGCCCATCCGCAAGTGACGGTCACCATCGACTTGTTTTGGATGGGGTTGGTGTATTTCAGGAAAGGGCAGTTGAAGGAGGATTTTATTATCAAATTTTAAGACTATGAATTTTGAAGAAGTAAAAAAAGAAATATCGAGTTTATTAAGTCTTAGCCTTTCAGGACAAGAAATCGAAAACCCTAAAGTTGATTGTAAAAGGCAATGGTATAATTTTAATAGCGAAGAAGATAAAAGCAAATTTTTAAAAGATTCTTCTTCCATAGCAAATACTGTTGGTTTGGATGGATTCATAATTATTGGTTATGATGAAAAGAATAAGACATTTTTCGACGCTGCTTTTTCAGATTGCGGGCTAAGAGATACTTCTGATTTAAATGGGATCATCAATAAGAATGTGAATAGATTTTATGATATTTCGAACCATGATATTGTATATGACGGGCATAAACTTTCCATTTTGCATATACCTCCATCATTTGATAAGCCCCATGTATTGACATGCTATAAAAACTTTAAGAATGGAATTCCTAAGGAAGAAAAACATAGAATTTTTGTCCGAAAAGGGACATCATCAGACTATGCAACCAAGTATGATTTGGAATTCATGTATTATGATAGAAAGAATGTAATTCCTGAATATGATATCAGTACGTCCATGAATCTTGATAAAATGGAATTATATCCCAATATCTATCAGAATGAAATATACGGAGTAAGACTTCAGGTGAAATTCACATTTGAAAATATTGGAAGAAGACCAATAGCAATTGTTTTGATAGATTTTCAGTGTTCATTCGATCCTCCCGATGAGGAAATTAACATCGAGTTTACAACTGGTATGTTGGATCCAATAATTATCCATCCAAATGAGATGATTGATAAGGAAATGAAATTGGATGCAAAGAACTTTCCAGTAGAAAGCTTTTCTTTTGATATGCGAGATAAGTTCAATTCAAAAAGAAGGCATCTGCAGACCCAATATTTAACACTAAGGGCATCAAATAATAAAGTGATCAAATCGGAACTTATAAGATATATATAGGCGATTATTAGCGCAAGACGTATTCAAAAAGACTGTCCCAACCCGATGTAAAACCCGCTTTGCCGCGATTCGCCGGCTACTTTTTCGCCAATGCCGTAATCCGCGCGGATGCTCAATCCTTTTTCCGTATCAAAGAAATACCGTACCCCGCCGCCATAATTCGGTTTTAGGGTGTTAATGGAAAACATCTCGTGCGCCACCTCGCCGGTGCCTAAAAAACCAACAATGCCTATGCGGTCGTTAATGCGGTAGCGCAGCTCGGTTTGCCCGGCAATAAAATTGCGGTCGCGGTAACGCCCGTTGTAATAGCCGCGCATCATTTCGTCGCTGCCCAGCGCGGGCAACAGGTAAAAAGGCAATGAGCCGCCCGTGAGACTTTGTTCCTGTATATCCAACCCTAAAACCAGCTTTTTATTGAGCAAAAAGAATTGCGAATATTCGATATTAAAAAACCCGCCGATATAGCCGTTGTTCGACAAGATGCCATGCATAGCATTATAATAAGCATTGATGATAATGCCTTTGGTGCTGTAGGTATTGTTATCGCGGCTGTCGTAAACCAGGCTTGGCCCCACAAAAATGCTTGCGCCGCCGTAGATGTTTTCAGCAGGTGGTTCATTTCCGAAATGGCCGCCGGTCGAATCGACGCCGGTGTATTTATAATTAAACCCGCCGGCTACAAAGCCGGCGTACAAATTTTTGATGATCAGCCAGTCCGACCCGATATTCAGCTTAAGACGCTTCTCATCCACCGACTCCACATCGGTTTTGCGGGTACTGTTGCCGATGCCGTAAAAATTGAAAGGGTAATTGATATAACTTATGGATGCGGTGTAATTGTATAAATTTTTCGGGCTCCAGTAATCCGTACTCACGCTGAAATGGCTCTGGCCCTTGGTGGTGATGGAGATATAGGGATAGATGTTTGATACCCGTGTATGGTTGGCAGAAACCGTGTCGCTATAAAAGGAATATAAACCCGCGCCGCCTACTTCAAGACCGGTTTCCGGCGCCGAAGTCAATATAGGCAATACGACGAAACTGCTTTTCTTTGTGCTGTCCTTGTCAAAATACATCCGGTTGATGAACCGCGGCAGCCAGCTTACCTGCGCGTGGGCCTGCATTAGGCAAAATAACAGAATGATGGTAGTGAAGAATCTTTTCATGCAGGAACAGATGGGTGCGAAGATAGTGATTCGTGATTGGTTAACCAGTGGCTTGTGACCAGGAATAAGGTTGAAGCTTGTTCCGTAGGAACATTTGGTCGGTAGAAACACAAATAATCATAGTTAAGCGTTCCATCGGAACGCATGGTGGGCGCTATTGTCCCGCGCATGTGCAAGGCGGTCAACCACGAATCGTTCCTACGGAACGAAAAAACGGTGCAATTTTTCTACCAACCAGATGTTCCTACGGAACAAAGCCAAATGGTTTGAGTATTGCCTCAAATCTGTTACAACAAGTCAACGAGCTAACTAGTCACTAATCACAAATTAACTAATCACTAAAATTAACACCACCTTTAAACAAAAAAACTAATTTTGCGGCGAAATTTAATAACACCAAAATGAGCACAGCAAGGGGACCGATCTCGCAATTCATAGAAAAAAATTACCTGCACTTTAATGCCGCGGCATTGATGGATGCGGCCAAAGGATACGAGACGCACCTGCTTGAGGGCGGCAAAATGATGGTTACGCTTGCCGGGGCGATGAGCACCGCCGAACTGGGTATCTCGCTGGCTGAGATGATCCGTCAGGATAAAATTGACATCATTTCCTGCACGGGCGCCAACCTGGAAGAGGACATTATGAACCTGGTGGCGCACTCGCACTACAAACGCGTGCCGCACTACCGCGACCTGAGCCCGAAGGATGAATGGGAACTGCTCGAGAACCATTACAACCGCGTAACCGATACCTGTATCCCCGAAGAAGAAGCCTTCAGGCGTTTGCAAAAACATATTCATAAGATATGGAAAGGCGCCGACGACAAAGGCGAGCGTTATTTCCCGCACGAGTACATGTATAAGATATTACTGAGCGGCGAGTTGGAGCAATACTACGAGATCGATCCAAAAAACTCTTGGATGCTGGCTGCTGCCGAGAAGAACCTGCCGATCGTGGTACCCGGATGGGAAGACTCGACCATGGGCAACATTTTCGCATCTTACGTGATCAAAGGCGAGATCAAAGCCTCGGCGATGAAAAGCGGTATTGAATACATGGCCTGGCTGGCGGATTGGTATGTGAAAAATTCCGGCGGCAAGGGTATAGGCTTTTTCCAGATCGGTGGCGGTATAGCCGGCGACTTCCCGATATGCGTGGTGCCGATGCTTTACCAGGATATGGAAATGCCCGAAATTCCTTTCTGGAGCTACTTCTGCCAGATATCCGATTCGACCACTTCGTACGGCTCTTATTCGGGCGCGGTGCCCAATGAGAAGATCACCTGGGGCAAGCTGGATATCCATACGCCGAAATTTATTGTGGAGTCGGACGCGACCATTGTTGCCCCGCTTATTTTTGCGTGGTTATTAAAACAATAATTTTTTATTTCAAATTATATTAGTTGTAACTTGCTTGAAGTTTTTCTGAAACTTTGATTAAAAAAGCCCTGATTAACCCATTCTGAAGCGGTTTCTGCAATTATTTAGAACGATTATAAATTATATATAACTGTCATTAATTTGTCAGCCATACTGTAATAAATTTTACTTTTGTGGCTGAAAAACCGGAACAATTAATACGTCTGCCGTTGATCTCTATCACACAGAAACGAAAAACTATTTAGCATAAATACACTTTATGAGAAGTATCTCATTGACTTTAAAACAATTTTCAAGGCCGGTACTCCTGGTGATCGGTTTTGTTATTTGGGGATTTTCTACCTACGCCCAGGGAGACGCAGCAAAAGGCAAAGCGATATTTGAGGCTAAATGTACCGCTTGTCATAAGGTGGAATCGCGCGTAATAGGCCCGGCCTTAGGCACGCAGCTTGAAAAAGAGACCGACGACAAATGGCTCACCAAGTGGATACAGAACAACAATGCCCTGATAGCCGCTAAGGATCCAAAAGCGCTTAAGATATTCAACGAATACAACCAGGCGAACATGACGGTGTTCAGCGATCTTTCGGACGCTGACGTTGCTAACATTATCACTTTTGTGCGTGCTGATTGGAAGGACAAGCAGACTCAGCTTGCAAAAAATCCGCCGCCTGCAGCTGAAAAAGGCCCGAGCGATATCATGATATTGGGGCTTATCGGTGTGATCATCGTGGCCTTCATTATCATCCTGGTGCTGAACAAAGTGATCAAAACTTTGGAGCGCCTGATCACCAACCGTCCTGAGCTTTTAGTGCCTGAGCCTACTGCTGAAGTTGCGCCGGTTGATCGTTTTGCCACGGTAAAGAAATTAGCTAAGAATAAAAAATTCGTATTTTTTGTATTGATATGTGTATCAATTGCCGGAGCGAGCTGGACATGGATGGGCATGTGGAACACCAACGTTCACACAGGTTATCAGCCGGTGCAGCCGATCAAGTTCCCGCACGACCTGCACGCAGGTGCGATGCAGATCAAATGCCAGTACTGCCACTCGGGCGCGTACAAATCCAAAAATGCGACGATCCCTTCGCTCAATATCTGTATGAACTGCCATAAGACCATTGACCGCCGGATGGATGCTAAAGAGCCTTCGCCTGAAATAGCAAAGATATACGATGCTTTGGGTTACGATCCGCAAACCACGAAGTACGACAGCAGCAAAGCAAGGCCGATACAATGGATACGTATCCACAACCTGCCCGATTTGGTTTACTTTAACCACTCGCAGCACGTAAAGGTTGCCGGCTTAAAATGCCAGACCTGCCACGGCCCGGTTGAGACCATGAAAGAAGTTTACCAGTATTCGCCATTGACGATGAAATGGTGTATCCAGTGCCACAAGCGTACGGGCATCACTTATAAAGATAACGGCTACTACGAGAAAATGGAGGCTATTCACGACCGCATTAAACGCGGCGAGAAAATTACCGAAGCCGAAATGGGTGGTATCGAGTGCGGCAAGTGCCACTATTAATTATATATCAGGAACTAACATTACAGTTTATACAACTTAGATGGACAGCAATAAGAAATACTGGAAAGGTTTAGAAGAACTAAACAACGACCCGGAATTTGTTGAGAAGAATAAACATGAATTTCCCGAGCCTATTCCGATCGAGGATGTATTAACCGGCGGAGGCTTAGCCGGCAAAACCCCGCGCCGCGATTTCCTGAAAGCGCTTGGTTTTGGCGTTGGCGCCGTTACGCTGGCCGCTTGCCAGAAAGTGCCTGTGCACAAGTCTATCCCCTACCTGATAAAACCCGAGGAAGTAACCCCCGGTGTGGCCAACTACTACGTTTCTACTTACGACGGTCACGCTATCCTGGTTAAAACCCGCGAGGGCCGCCCGATCAAAGTTGAAGGTAACCCGAATGATATCTTATCAAAAGGCGGTCTGAGCGCGCAGGCCCAGGCTTC
>Ga0207064_1037_pt1 | contig 23270 bp, 19 predicted proteins | sample Alteio_BWMinCont_26_FD_153488 | JGI IMG/M metagenome (GOLD analysis project Ga0207064, IMG submission 153488) | Enriched cells from forest soil in Barre Woods Harvard Forest LTER site, Petersham, Massachusetts, United States -... | ecosystem: Environmental > Terrestrial > Soil > Temperate forest >...
GGGTCAGCACCCATTCGCCGAGGTTGATGTAACGGCTTTTGTCATTGATCAGTACATCCATCACCTTATGCCTGTGGCCGAAGATGAGGTAATCGTAGTATTCCGTCTTTAGCAGTTCGCGGCAAAATACGGGCAGGTACTCGGACTTTTCGGGGCTATGGGGCGTATCCTTTTTCTCATTAGCAATGCGGCTGCGGCCCGACCAGTAATTGGCCACACCTACGCCCAGGTTAGGGTGGATCCTGGCGAACAGCCACTGACAAAGTTTACTCCTAAAAAAGCTCTTCAAAAATTTATAAAAATGATCGCCGGGGCCGAGGCCATCACCATGATGCAGGTAGAATTTTTTTCCGCTTCGCTCGATCGTCAATTCGTTGGAAATGATCGTTGCTCCAAACTCTTTGGTGAAATAATCGAACATCCACATATCGTGGTTGCCTTTGAACATATATATTTTGATGCCCATATCAGCCATTTCTGCCAGTTTGCCGAAGAAGCGGACATAGCCTTTGGGAACCACGGTGCAGTATTCGAACCAAAAGTCAAATACGTCCCCCATCAAAAAAACCTCCGAGGCGTCGGCCTTGATCATATCCAGCCAGCTCACCAGTATCGCCTCACGCTCGCGGCTTTTGGCATAGCCCGGCGAACCGAGATGGAAATCGGAAGCGAAATAGAGTTTTTTCGGGGACGACATTGGGGTCAAAAGTAATGGATTGACGCGAAATAATTTAGTATATCGAATTTTCAATTTCGAATGCAGAAGTATTCTTTTTACTTCGATATTTGATATTCGTTATTCATCATTCGAAATTCAAAAATGCGAATCCTCCACGTCCTGAACGGCGATTCAACCCGCCACAGCTTTGCAGAAACCGGCCTTGAAGGCGATATACTGGTTTGGCGCGAGATATTCTCGCAGGGGCCGCTGACCGAAGATATTTCCTCGTCGGATTTCTGGAAACTGCGCGAAGAATGGATATGCGATACTTTTAATGAGGCGCCTGGGGAGTATGAAAAAAATGCAGTTACCCCACTGGAAAAGCTTAGTGAGCCGTATGACGAGATAAACCTCTGGTTCGAGTTTGACCTGCATTGCCAGGCGAATATGCTGGGCGTGATGGAAATGCTGGCAAAAAGCACTAACCTGTCACCCCCGGCCATTTATTTGATATGCCCTGACAGTTTTCCCGGTAAGGAAAATTTCAAAGGAATGGGCGAACTGAATGGCGAAGAACTGGAATACCTTTTTGACAATATCCGCGAACAATTAGGCGAAGCCGATTTCGCGATAGCGGCAGACGCCTGGAAACTATATGTGGCTGGTGATGCTGATCGCCTTGAAAAATGGCTGAATGAAAATAGCTTTTGGGGCAGCCTGCATTGTTTAAAACCGGCGATGGATGCGAATATCAAAAGACTGCGTATCAATGACGATGACCTGAATTATATCGAGCAAACGCTGTTGGATATTTACAACTATGGGTACAAAACCAGGTATGAGATATACCAGCGGTTTTGGGACGCCGAAGCTATTTACGGCATGGGCGACCTGGAGATCGATCTTTACCTGCAGCGCCTGGTTGATAAAAAGCTGATCACGCTAAACTAATTCGTCGAAACGTTAACTTCCGGCGTCGGATCGCTTTCGTTCTTCATCCTGTCTAATGCAGTGACGACATAGATGTAATGCTTATTCCGCTCGACGGTATCGTCAGTGTATTGCGTATCAGCATTGTACTGGATATGCAAGATGTATTTTGGGTTGTCAAGGTCGACCGTATCTGTCACATTAAACCGATATATTACATAGCCATAAACGGGTTCTTTATCTTCAGCCAGGTCGGGTGTTTGCCAGCTAAGGCTCACACTTTTCACATTTATCTTTGCCACAAGATTTTTTGGCACATTGGGCCCGATGGAATCTAGCCAGTCCATGGGCGGCGGCAGGGCCGGGTACTTATAAAAATTTGTGCGCAGGGAATCGGTCCAGCCCAAAGGATTTTTCATCAGCGAATTGGCGCTGAAAAATATGCTCCCCTGCACCCTATCGTTATCGCGCAGGTACCTGATCTGGTTCGGCAACTCAATGGGGCGATGATAGGCATAGGAATGCGGCTCAAATGCCCGGTAGGGCGCCTGGCCGATATACAAATGACGTCCGTAGGTGTTATCGCTCCACCAATCAACCAGTTTATCAAAAGATGCAAGATGGTAACCCATATTCCAGTACAGCTGCGGGGCCACATAATCAATCCACCCTTCCTGGAGCCATTTACGCGTATCGGCATACAATTCATAATAGGAATTGCCGCCGGTTGTTTCTGACCCTTCGGGATCCTGGCGGGCATTTTTCCATATCCCGAAAGGGGCTATCCCGAACTTCAAAAAAGGCTTATGCGAATGTATACTATCGCCAAGGGCCTGTATAAGCAGGTCGACATTATTGCGCCGCCAGTCTTTAATATCGGTAAAATCACCGGCGTAGGCATGAAAAGCCTGGTCGTCATTGATCCTTTGGCCGGGTATGCTGTATGGGTAAAAATAATCATCCATATGCACGCCGTCGATATTATAATTGTCAACCACTTTCATGATCACTTTGATAATATAATCGCGCACATCGGGTATCCCCGGATTAAATAATTTAATGCCGCCATAGGTGAAAAACCAACCGGGCACCTGGTTGGTGATATGGCAGGAGCAAAGGCTCTTAAAATTGCCGTCGAAGGTTGCACGGTAGGGGTTGAACCAGGCATGCAACTCCATTCCGCGCTTATGCGCCTCGGTGATCGCGAACTCCAGCGGGTCATAAGCCGGGTCGGGCCCGATGCCCTGCTTACCCGTCAGCCAGCGCGACCAAGGTTCCATACTTTTGGCGTAAAACGCGTCAGCGGCGGGACGTACCTGCAGCATAATGGCGTTTATGCCCGCTGAATGGGCCATATCCAGCAAGGCAAGCAACTCGCTTTTTTGCCTGTCAACTGGCAGATTAGCGGAACTGGGCCAGTCGATATTCACAACAGTAGCTATCCACATGCCCCTGAATTCGCGTTTCGGTTCGTGTTTTATAACAGACAATACCTTAATAGTTTTCTGCGTATCAGCAGGTTTTATCGCCAGTGTATCAGTGTGTTTCGCTTTGTTTGTATCGTTTTGTGCCTGGATCGGCAGAGTGGAAAAAAGAAATATTATTAAAAAAATAAAATACCGGCATTCACGCATCAGGGGAGTAATATTAAGATATGCAAAGATATAACTCATGGTTTATTTTTTAATATAAGAAGCAAATAATAACGGTTTTTTGTGTTTTAAGTATATTGTAGTTATTTTTAACACATCTACAGCGAAAACATAAGCTATGAACGGCCGCAATTCACTAAAATTTTCATTTGCTAACTAATTTAACTTTGGGTAAAACAATAGGTATTAATTGCTGTTAATTATCGTTAAGATTATTACTCTGTATTGCCTATGTGAAGTTTTATGTAGCAAATCATAGTACTTAGTGGTATAAATGATCTTAAAACCCTTTACAATTTAAAACTTAAAAAAACCGCCATGGAAAATCAATCCGGACAAACACCAAAAAAAAATTCAAACGTTATTTACTTTTTAATTGTTGTGGTTTTGGCCTTGCTTGGAACTGATGTTTACCTCTACCTGCAAAAGAATAAATCGGACACGAAGATAGTTTACCAGGAAGATGAGAAAAACAGGTTAAAAGTGGAGCTCGACAGCCTCGAAGATCAAATTGAAAAAGCTAATTCCGGCAAAGCGAAAATGACTGCAGAAATGCAGGCTAAAAATGATTCATTGGAATCCAAGATCAGGGTTCTTCGCCAGCAACTGGATAAAGGCAAGTTAACTAAAGCGCAACTTGATAAGGCAAAGGAAGATGTAAAACAACTGCGTTATTTTGTTGCTAATTATACCGAACAGATCGATTCGCTAAAGAAAGTAAATACTAATCTTGCCCAGACAAACACGCACCTAAAGACCAACCTGGATTCAGTCAGCCAGAAGGCGACTACGCTAACGGCACAAAACTCGGACTTGAGTAACAAGGTGACGATAGCGAAAGCGCTTAAAGTGGGAAATGTAAGTATTGTCGCCTATAAGGTAAAGGGGAGCGGAAAAGAAGTGGTGGAGACCCGCGCCAAGCCTTCAACAAAGCTAAAAATAAACTTTACAGTGGCCAGCAATAGCCTTGCTGATAAAGCTCTGCACGATGTTTATGTGCGCGTGTTGGACCCTACCGGCAACCTGGTTACAGATGCCAATTCGGGTAATTTTGTCGCCGACGGCCAAACGCTCCAGTACACTTACAAAACATCAATTGATTTTAAGGACGACGGCAGTGGTTACACTATTGACTGGAACAGCCCTACCAATCCGCCGTTCCAGAAAGGTGCTTATACGGTGATCCTGTATTCTGATAATTCTACCATGGGGCAAGGTTCCGTTTCGCTAAAATAATAACTTACCAATCATAAAACATGGGAAACCCACCTGTATACGCAGGTGGGTTTCTTTTTGCGTTTTAAATTTAAGAGGCCTCAGGCAGGCTGATGAAAAAAGTAGTGCCTGCACCGCTGGCAGTTTCAAACCACACTTTACCGCCTGCATTTTCTATGGAGTTTTTAACGAACGCCAGCCCCAAACCCGTACCAGAGCTTTTTGTGGTAAAGTTGGGCACGAATATCTTTTCGCGCAGGTGTTCGGCTATGCCGTTGCCATTGTCTTTGATTTCCAGTAGTATATTTTTGCCGGTAAGCAGGGATTCGATTTCAATCATACCCTGATTGCCCTGGGGTATTGCTTCGATGGCGTTTTTCAAAAGATTGTTAAAGCTCCGTAGCAGCTGATCGCGGTCAGCATTGATATGGAATGGTTTTTCCGGCGCCCTATACAATATCTTAATATTTTCCATTTGCTTATATACCACAACCGCCTGGGTGAGCACTGTAAAAACATCTATGCGTTCGATGCGGGTATCAGGCATTTTTGCGAAAGCCGAAAATTCGGAGGCTATGGACGACAAGCTTTCTATCTGCTCGACGAATGATTTGCTGAACCGCTCAAACTTCTGATCGAATTTCGGGTCCTTATCTTTCCATGACTTTTCGAGCAATTGCAAACCCAGCTTCAGAGGAGTCAGCGGGTTCTTGATCTCATGCGCCACCTGCTTGGCCATTTCGCGCCACGCGCTTTCACGTTCAGACTGCGCCAATTTCTGTGCGCTATGTTCCAGGGCAGCGATCATATTATTATACTCTTTTACCAGCGCCCCTATTTCGTCGTTGCGGTTCCATTTAATGGGTTCGTTTTTCTGCCCGTATATGGTTTTGCTCAGGCCGCGTTCTATAATATTCAGCGGGGTGGTGATCTGCCTTGCTATAATAATGGCCAATAGCCCGATAGCGATAAAGATAAGGGCGTATATGTTTATCAAAGCATTCAGCAACGATCCCAGGCGCTGGTTATAGTCAGCCACATTTGAAAAGTAGGGCAACTGGAGATATCCTATCGTTTTCTGCGTTTCCTTATCTTTCACCGGCACATAACCTGCCTTGTAATTCAGCGTACCTATTATTTCCTGGTTAGTAAATTCGGTCCGCTGCTGCCTGCTGAGTGCAATGTAGGCCCTTGCATTAATACGTTTGGCTATTAATTTGTAGTCGTAGATTTTAGGCTGCGTAGAAACCAGCTCCTTACCATCAAGGCTGTAAAGGGTAAGATCGGCCGAATAAGTGTTGGCAAACTGGTTGAACCTGATCTGGAAATCTTGATTGATATGATCGAGACCATTGATAAAACTGGAATTCTCAAATGATTTCCCTATGTGTGAAACCCTGTCGCCGATGGTATAGTTTTGTTGTTCGTCGTATTGTTTCGCAATAGAGGCGTAGGTGATAATGCCAACCAGTATAAGGGTGACCACTACAGCAAATACTATGGAAAACTGAATACGGGTTTTATAAAGTATGTGATCAAAATTAAGCTTCAGCACCCAATGGAAGTAGTTGTCTTCGATATACATTATTTTCATCCTTGCCCAAAGCCATGTGGTGACAATAACGAGTGCGCTAAAACCGAGGAAGACGATAAAAAAGAACGTGATGGAGGTAACCATGTCCAAAAAAGGAGCTTCTAGCCGGCTGACGACGACGAGGTTGCGCCTGTCGGGCTTATAGATCAAATGGCTGTATGTGGACCAAACGCTGTATAAAGAAAGGTTCTGGAAAAGTGTCTTTTTATATACATACTCCCTTACCGCCCCCTTAAACTCACTATTCACCTGGTTATAATCATAATCGCCATGCTGACCCAATAGCTTGTTATCTGTATAAAGCGCATAAGAATAGCCCTTGAAGCTGTCACCAGTGCGGGCGTCACCGTCAACTAATAAATCAGGAAAAGTATTTTCCGCCTCCACGGGGGCCGAGTCTAAATTGATAACGAGCGTACCTAATTGGGTTGTATCGCCCTTCAATACAGGCAGGAGGGTAAAATATTGCCGCAGTCCAAAGGATGTATTGACAAGGTAAAAATGATCGGACACTTTGCTTGCGCTGTATCGTACCATCGCCTTGAAATCGTTCAGATCATATTTTTGATTATTCGACGCAGAAATCAACTCATTACGGGCATTGTAAACGTAGACATTGACATTATACCTGGATAGATACCCGTCGAAATATATTTTTTGAAAGTAGTTTTTTAAATAATCGCTGTTGTGTGTTGAGTCGGCAAAATACTGACCGATATATTTATCCTGAACAAGCGTTTTCTCTAATTGGTTAAATCTTCTGTCGGCAAGCTGATCATCAGGCGTTTGCAGCTGATGAATTAGCTCCCGCCTCACTTTCATTTCCCTGATCGACTGAAAATGATTAAGCTTGATCGCAGAAACAACGGCACATACCAATATGATGCTTATTAACGCCCCCGAATTGAGCCTTCCGCCATAACGCCTGTACGAATGCCCCCTGATCAATACCCATACCCCCCAAAGAATATAAAAAAGCGTGAATTCCTCGCGGTTTACGGCCGAAACCAGCGTGGAAAATACAACCCCAACTATTAGTATTGCAGCCTGGTGCTGCACAGGTACTTTTATTTTACTGCAAAGCGCCAGGCATATTTCTACAAGCAGGTAGAATATTAAAAATGCAAAACACAACATCAGTATACCCAGTATACTATACACTGAGAGATTGAGCACATTGTTGACGTCAAAGTTGATCTTTGAATAGATAACCAAACCATAAAACATGGAAAGCAGCGAAGTGGACACAGCAACGAGCACCAATACACAACCGATGGCGGTGGAATAACCGGCAAATTGATTACGTACGTGACTGATCAACTTATCCTTAAAGCGGTATGCAAAACAAACAAACCAGCTGATGGCCAATATGTTGATACAAAAATCACCGAATGAGCGATCTATGCCCCCCTGGCTATAAAGGTCATGTCTGAAGATTTCAGGAGGAGGGCGAAGATCAGGCCATCCGTAGTAAATGTTAACGATACGCAGCAAGACGATGAACAGCCCCAAAAGCACAATTCCCAGGTAAACATTGAACCTGGTTGCTATATAGTTGCAGCAATTGTGCAGCAACAGGCACAAAACAATGAGGCATAGCGACCATACGGTTATTTCAAAATAAAAAAACTTGTGACTTACGCGGTTGGGGATAACCTTTACCAAAAACAAAGGTGTTCCGTTAATGCTTTTTATCTCGTAAAGATTTTTATCCGTGAAATCGGCTATCGTTATATTATCATCCTTAAGCAGGTTGGGGGAAAATGTATTACGGAGATACAGATTCTGGTAGGGGTACTGCAGTTTAACTGGTATCATCGCAATGGCTGTAAAATCGCCGCTCGTTTTCTTTATAACATCATAGTAGCCATTTGGCTCATCTACAAATGAAAACCCCTCGGCGATGGTGTCAGGTTGCTCCGGTATTGCCTTAACGCCGCTCCAAAAAGTTAAGTGGTGTTTCACATAGGTTATCAGCCAGATGTTTTCGTCCGTGGTAAAATCCTTTATGGTTTGAAGCGCTGCATTATCGTCATTTTCCAGGGTCTTTAATTTTGCGAAGCCGGCCTTGTTGTTAAATACAGCGGTTACAAACTGTTCCTTTTTATGCAGGTTATCCTCAAGTGTCTGGGCGGTTTGATAAAGGCTATTTTTGGGCGTGTAGGTTTGCTGGACAATAATTGCCGTGAATAATAAGCTGGCAAAAAGGAGCGCCAGCATCAGCCGTATTTTTGCAGACGTTGTCAATGCTTTCAAAAGGTAGGCATAAAAATACAACAAAAAACAAAGCCATCCTCTTTTAATTAGAATGGCCCGGGATTTTATTGTTCAAAAACCGCGCTGCTGGTCGCCGCGGCCCTGTCCACCTTCTTGACCAATCCCTGCAATACATTGCCCGGGCCTACTTCGGTAAAGGATGTAGCGCCATCTTCAAGCATATGCATCACGATGTGCGTCCAGCGCACAGGCCCTGTCAGTTGCTCGATCAGGTTATGCTTGATCTTTTCCGGGTCGGTATATGGCTTCGCGTCAATATTCTGGTAGATCGGGCAAATGGGTTCTTTGATCTCGGTATGCGCGATAGCGTGCTCCAGCTCCATTTTTGCGGATTGCATCAACGGTGAGTGGAACGCGCCGCCGACATTCAATTTTAAAGCGCGTTTCGCGCCTGCGGCCAGAAGCTTCTCGCAGGCATAATCCACACCGGCAATAGTGCCGGATATGACGAGCTGACCGGGGCAATTATAATTGGCGGGCACTACAATGTCTGTCGCTCTTTCACAGACATCTTCTACCGTGAAATCATCCAATCCCAAAATAGCGGCCATGGTTGATGGTTGTATCTCGCAGGCTTTTTGCATGGCATTGGCGCGTGCGGCAACCAGTTTCAGTCCATCTTCAAACGACAGTGCACCGGCCGATACCAATGCCGAGAATTCGCCCAGCGAATGCCCTGCTGCCATATCCGGTTTAAAATCATCGCCCAGCACTTTGGCCAGGATAACCGAGTGCAGGAATATAGCAGGCTGAGTAACTTTGGTTTGTTTTAAGTCTTCATCGGTCCCGTCAAACATGATATCAGTGATACGGAAACCTAAAATTTCGTTTGCTATTTCAAATAACTCGCGGGCTTTTTCAGATCGTTCATAGAGGTCTTTGCCCATGCCCGCAAATTGGGCGCCCTGTCCGGGAAATAGGTATGCTTTCATTCGTTGGTTTATTGGTTGATTAAGTTGGATTAAGTTGATTAAGTCGCTCTGGTCGATTTAACTCAATCAACCGCTTAACTTAATCAACTTATTCAACCCAACTTCGCCGATATCAAATTTAAAAATTCCGTTCGTGTTTTTTCCTTCAAAAACTCGCCTGTAAACGCTGAAGTTGTTGTAACCGAATTCTGCTTTTGCACACCGCGCATGCTCATGCATAAATGGCGGCACTCAATTACAACGCCCACGCCCAAAGGGTTCAAATTATCCTGTATGCAATCCCTGATCTCGTTGGTCAGGCGTTCCTGTACCTGCAGCCTGCGGGCAAAAGCATCCACCACGCGGGGGATCTTGCTCAGGCCCACTACATGCCCGTTGGGTATGTAGGCGACATGCGCCTTACCGAAAAACGGCAGCATATGGTGCTCACAGAGCGAATAAACTTCAATATCCTTCACCACTACCATTTGGCTGTATTCTTCTTTGAACATGGCCGACTGCATGATCGCTTTGGCATCCAGGTCATACCCATGCGTAAGAAATAACATGGCTTTAGCTACTCTTTCGGGTGTCCGCAGCAAACCTTCGCGTTTGGGGTCTTCCCCTATTTGTTCCAGCACACCTTTATAATGTTCGCTGAGGCTGTCGATCAGTTCGGGATTGTACCGGTCTATTTTTACGTAACCGTCGATGCCGGCATCGCGGTCGGGGTAACCATTTTTTTTACTCATTTCCAGGTTTTAATCGCCGAAATACTCTGCTGAGTTATTTTCGGTCTCAAACAATCTTACCGAATGCAGGAATACGCCTTCGTGTTTTTCAATAGGGCCTTTTAACTGGTTAAATATTTCGATGCAAAGCAATTCGGTCGAAGCCATTTTGCCTGCGATAAAAGGCACATCCAGGTTGATATTTTTATGATCGAGCTTTTCGATCACACATTCATTTATGATTACCTTAAGATCCTTCAGGTCTATCAGGTAACCTGTGGCATGCGTCACCTCGCCCTTCACGGTTACAAATAAATTATAATTGTGCCCATGCCAGTTGGGATTAGCACACTTGCCAAATACTTCCGCATTCTTTTCCGCGCTCCACTCCTCACGGTACATCCGGTGCGCAGCGTTAAAGTGCTCTTTCCGTGTTATATAGATCATCATAGCAATAATTGGCGCAAATATACAAAACAAAAAACAGGGGTTTGTTTATCTTAGTTGTCAAAATAAAGCCATTATGCGCGTGTTGATAGTTGCCGCCACGGAATTTGAGGTCGGAGGGTTGAAGTCGGAAGTTGGAAGTCGGAAGTCGGACATCTCATATCTTATAACCGGCGTGGGCATGGTGTCTACTGCTTTTGCACTAGGAAAACATTTAGCAAGTCATAACTATGACCTTGCGATCAACCTGGGTATAGCTGGCAGTTTCGATCGCAATATTGCTCTGGGAGAAGTAGTTGAAATAGTTGAAGACCGCTTTTCTGAACTGGGAGCCGAGGATGATGAAGCCTTTTTAACTATCGACGACTTGAGCTTCGGTGAGAGCGTTTTTAAATCCACAGCTAAAATTTCAGACTTCGGGTTAACATTAAAACAAGTCCGCGCCATCACAGTAAATACTGTTCACGGTAACGAAGCCAGTATTCAAAAACTAAGCCGCCATTTCAAAGCCCAATTGGAAAGCATGGAAGGTGCTGCATTTTTTTACGCCTGCAAACAAGCTGATTTGCCATGTTTGCAGATCAGGGCAGTGTCAAATTACGTGGAAAAGCGTAACCGTGATGCCTGGCAAATAGGGTTGGCCATTAAAAATCTGGATACATTTGCGGCTCGGCTCCTTCGCGAGGTTGTACGTGATACGTAGTACGTTTTACGTTTGAACCAACAAGAGAAACGTATGACGTCGAACGTAAAACGTATAACAAAATGAAACTGACCCTCGGCTTTTCCCCCTGCCCCAACGATACTTTTATTTTTGACGCGTTGATCCATCATAAGATAGACACCGAAGGGCTGGAGTTTGAAGTTTTTTATGAGGATGTGGAAACGCTGAATCAAAAAGCCTTCCGCGGCGAACTGGATATTACCAAACTGAGTTATCACGCCTTTGCTTATATAGTTAATAAATATGTGTTGCTGGATGCCGGCAGCGCACTCGGATTTGGTGTTGGGCCGATGCTGATCTTTAAACCTCCTATTGAAAAATTTGCATTTGATACTGTGCAAACCAAATTTGAGAATGAAGAATTCACATCTGTGCGAACAAAAACAAACATGACTTCTTTGCTTTCGAAATCGAAGATAGGAATACCAGGAAAGTACACCACAGCCAATTTTTTGTTGAGTTTAGCCTTCCCGGATGCTATCAATAAAATTGAAATGGTATTTTCTGAGATTGAAAATGCATTATTGAACGACGAGATTGATTTTGGGTTGATCATCCACGAAAACAGATTTACTTATCAGGACAAAGGATTGAGAAAAGTAATTGATCTCGGTGAATATTGGGAACAGCGTACTGGCTGCGCCATCCCTTTGGGCGGCATTGTGGCCAATCGGAAATTACCTTTAGAGGTTCAGCATAAGATCAACCGGGTATTGAAAAGATCGGTGGAGTTCGCCTTCGCCAATCCAAAATCGGGGCTTGAGTTTATCCGCTCGCACGCGCAGGAAATGAGCGAGGAGGTAATGTATAAACATATTGAACTCTACGTGAATAAATACTCACTTGACCTTGGCGAAGAAGGCAGGAAAGCCATTAATTTGCTTTTTGATACGGCAAGGGAAAAAGGGATTATTCCGGAGATAAATGAGGATATATTTATAAATCCGTAGAGACGCAATGCATTGCGTCTCTACAATGCAGGTTAATACAATAATTTATCATACGGATACCTATGCGTATGTATCGCCACCACCTTATCATACAGCAGCTTCCTGAACTCCTCCACATTTTCTTTTTTCAATGCTGAAATAAATATCGCCGGACTGTTATTCTTGGCCATCCAGCTTTGCTCAAAATCTTCCAGCGTTAAATGCGCCGCGTGCTCATCAGGATTGGCTTGTATAGGCTTATATGCGTCGATCTTATTAAAAACGGTGATCACCTGTTTATTAACGGCGCCCAATTCTTTCAACGTTTCATTCACAGTGCGTATCTGGTCGTCAAAATTGTGATGCGAAGTATCCACCACATGCACGAGAATATCCGCCTCGCGCACTTCATCCAGCGTCGATTTAAAACATTCCACCAAATGGTGTGGCAGCTTTCGGATGAACCCTACCGTATCCGAAAGCAGGAAGGGCACATTCTCAATAACTACTTTCCGGACTGTGGTATCCAGCGTTGCAAACAGCTTATTCTCTGCAAATACCTCCGATTTGGAGATCATGTTCATAATGGTGGACTTGCCCACGTTGGTATAACCAACTAATGCCACACGAACCAACTGGTGACGGTTCTTGCGTTGCGTCTCGTTCTGGCGGTCTATCAGTTTTAATTTTTCTTTGAGCAGGTCGATCTTATTCAGGATCAAACGCCTGTCAGTCTCGATCTGCGACTCACCCGGGCCGCGCATACCGATACCACCTTTTTGCCGCTCCAGGTGGGTCCATAAACGGGTCAGACGCGGCAACAAATACTGCAATTGCGCCAACTCCACCTGCGCTTTGGCCTGCGCGGTTTGCGCACGGTTGGCAAAAATATCCAGTATCAAATTACTGCGGTCGAGGATCTTTACCTGTAGCTCATTCTCAATGTTGCGCAGTTGCGATGGGGAAAGTTCATCGTCAAAAACAACAATGTCTATTTCTTCGGCCAGCACATATTCTCTTATCTCTTCCAGCTTACCCGTGCCGACAAAAGTGGCCCGCTCGGGGCGGAGCATTTTTTGGGTGAAGCTTTTTACGGTTTCGCCGCCTGCGGTTTCCACTAAAAATTGTAATTCTTCAAGATATTCTTTGGTCTGCTCTTCGGTCTCATTGGGCGTAACGATGCCCACCAGTACTACTTTTTCCTGCTTTTCAGCAGTATCGTAAAATTTTTGTCTCATTCAAATCTTGTGTATCAATCTAAATGCCAAGTTAGGTATTACGGTTCAATACCGTTAAAATGGCAGGAATAAAATATTTTCATAACTTAGTATTATTACCAAATCTTATTTATTCCTTCTTAATTACCTAACATGCTATGGCCAACTATCACGTTTCTATCAAAGGGCAAAAATCAGGCCCTTATACTTTAGAAGAAGTAAAAGCAATGAACATTTCTGATGAAGATTTAGTATGGAATGAAAATATGAGTGATTGGCAAAAAGCGATGTATTTAATTGAGTTAAATGGTCATATTACTATAACTCCACCCAAACTGCCTGAAAATAGGATAAATGAAAAAAAAGCTATAAACCAGTCAATCGTTTATAGTTTAATTCCTTTTATTATAACTTTTGTATGGTCATTTGCAAAAATATTAGGTTCCAATATCAATAGCCCTCAAAACTCAATTGATCAAGAATATTTAATTTTGGCATGTATTCTTTTTGCCTTAATTCCAAGCCTAATAGTTCTTATTATTTGTTATCGATATAAAATTAAGAAAGAGATAAAAAGATTAGGGGTCAATTAGTCACAAAATCCCGATAGAATGTTTTATAAGTTTATGGATATAAAATATGCTGGGTAATCATTAAATTTGTTTATGCGCATTGTAACCATTGAAATAGATAAAGAAAAAGACCTTTTTGCTGTAGAGGAATTCTTAGACAATTTGGGGTTGAAATACCAATTGGATGATCCCGAAGCGCTTGAAAGATCAATACAAACAGGTTATGACCAGTCTGAAAAAGGTTTAACCAGACCACATGCCAAAGTAATGCAGGAATTTATAGATAAATATAAATGATTGCCATAAATTGGACGCCGGAAGCAGAAAGAACCTTCTCACAAAATCTCGAATACTTAGCTTACCGTTGGGGTAATAAAGTCATACTTGATTTTATTAATAAAGTAGACGATGCATTAGAAGTCATTACGTCAAATCCTGAAGCCTTTCCTATTCATAACCAGACATCGAATATCCATAAATGTGTGGTTGTCCCACAAATCACTGTTTATTATCGTATTGTTAATGATAGTACAATAGACCTGCTTACTTTTTGGAACAACTATCAAAATCCGGATAGCCTGAAGTTAGGATAGGATATTTCTTTAATATAAACTACAACTCCTTTACAAACTCCCGCATCGCCGCAACCGGATCTGCCTGCTTCATAAAATTTTCGCCTATCAAAAAGCCGTTGAAACCGGCCTTTTTCAATTGCTTGATGGTTTCGGGGTTACTGATAGCGCTTTCGGATATTTTTAAAAATTCAGCCGGGATATGTTCGGCTAATTGGTAAGACGTTTCAATGGATACCGTAAAATCAGCGAGGTCGCGGTTGTTTACCCCTATGGCATCCAGGTTCGGATTAATACAGCGTTGCAGTTCTTCCAAATTATGTACTTCAAGCAGCACATTTAGTTCAAGACTTTTAGCCAAAGAGGCCAATTGCTGAATTTGTTGAGGGGTTAAAATTGCCGCGATAAGCAAAATGATATCCGCGCCCAATGCCTTCGCCTCGATCACCTGGTACTCGTCGATCATAAAATCCTTGCGCAGGATAGGTATCTTGTTATTCCGGCGGGCACGCACCAGGTCGATCTTCCGTCCCATAAAAAACTGGCGGTCGGTCAGAACAGATAAAGCAGAGGCCCCTGCTGCTGCATACCCAGTGGTTACATTTTCTACTGATACTTTATCATTAATAATGCCCTTTGACGGCGACTTACGCTTAAATTCGGCTATAATGCCCGTCCTGTCCGGATCGAGCAAAAAATCCTTAAATGATAGGACGTCGCGATGAAAATATTCCGATTCCTCCAGGCTGGTATAGGAAACGTTCTTTTTGGCGGCTTGTATCTCTGTCTTTTTATGCGCGACTATCTTATCCAGTATGTTCATGGTCCCCTTTTGGGCAGTTTTTGCAATGATATTAAATTTTGATAAAATGACTACCGGTTGTTTCAGTGGCGCCTTCGGACAATTGTATGCCTAACCAATTTTGCATCAAGGCCCTGCCATGTTCGGTCAGTACCGATTCGGGGTGGAACTGCACACCGCGAACATCATATTGGTTATGCCGTAAGGCCATAATACTATTATCCTGCTCGTCAATAGCAGTAACCGTTAATACATCCGGGAAGCCATTTGTATCCACCACCCATGAATGATACCTGCCCACTTTGAAGCTTTTTGGCAGACCGGCGAACAGTTTTTCCTGAGAATCGGTCACCTTGATGGGCGTCGCTATGCCATGCATCGGCCTGCTCAGGTTATACAGCTTGCCGCCGAAAACTTCGGCAATGGCCTGCTGTCCTAAGCACACGCCAAATATGCTCTTCGTCGGCGCATATTTTTCTATCACTTCTAAAAGTAACCCCGCTTCGGATGGTATGCCCGGCCCAGGCGACAGGATGATGTGGCTATAAGCATCTACATCGCCAATGGCGAATTTATCGTTCCTCCAAACATCGCATTGCAAACCTATCTCGTTTACCAAATGCACCAGGTTATAGGTGAAGGAATCGTAATTGTCTATTATTAATATCTTGCTCATTTGACACACCCCTAACCCCCTCTCAAGAGGGGAACTTTTAATTCTTTTTACTATATCTAACTAATCTCTGATCACCGGTAACTAATCACAGTTCCTCCGCTAATTCAATGGCCTTGCGTAAAGCCGCTATTTTATTATCCACTTCTTTCAATTCGCTTTCAGGATCCGAATCGGCTACGATACCCGCTCCGGCCTGGTAATGTAACGTATTATTCTTGCTTAAGAACGAACGTATCATAATGGCATGATTGAAATCGCCGTTAAATCCGAAGAAGCCTATCGCTCCGCTGTAAAAGCTGCGTTTACTTTTTTCGTTCTCATCGATAATTTCCATCGCCTTGAATTTCGGTGCGCCGCTCAATGTGCCTGCCGGGAAAGTATCTGCTACAATTTTGAAGGATGAAACCCCAGACTTAAGCTTGCCACTTACGTGGGAAACGAGATGTATCAAATGTGAATAATATTGCACTTCCTTAAAAGCCTTTACTTCCACGTTTTCGCAATGACGGCTCAGGTCGTTACGCGCCAGGTCGACTAGCATTACGTGCTCTGCCGATTCTTTGGGGTCGTTTTCCAGCTTGATCGCAATTTCTGCATCTTTTATATCGTCACCGCTGCGCTTAAAGGTTCCGGCGATTGGATAAATACTGGCGACATTGTTTTTGATGGTGATCTGCGCCTCAGGGGACGAACCGAATATCCTGAAATCGCCGTAATCGAAATAAAACAAATAAGGCGATGGGTTAATAGAACGCAGAGCCCTGTAAACGTTAAACTCATCCCCCAAAAACTTCCTCGAAAACGGTCTTGACGGTACGATCTGGAAAACGTCGCCACGGTAAATATGCTGCTTCATCTTTTCAACCACAGTCATAAATTCTTTGCCGGTCAAACTTGATTGCTCATCACCGTTACTTTGGAAATGATATTCGGGGAAGTTTTTGTTTTTGATCAGGTATTCCAGTTTTTCGATGCCACCGTTGGCGGGCTGGCTTTCGAACTGGTTATGGAAGATGTGCAGCTCGTTCTTGAAATGGTCAATCGCGATAATGTACCGGTAAATATGGTACTGCATTACTGGTATCTTCCGGGTATCTTCGGAACTTTCTTTGAGTCTGATGGTTTCAAAATGCTCTACGGCCTCATGCGTGAAGTAGCCGAACAGGCCATTTGATAAGATTTTCGAGGGGGTATCGGCTACCTCAAAATGAGCAAGGAATTTACTTATTTCCTCTACCAGGTCAAAAGTACCCGGCGCCTCGGTCTCTGTCCTGCTATCGGGGTATATCTTTTTTAGTTGCCCGTCATTGAGTACCAAACCGGCTATCGGTTCGCAGCAGACATAGCTTAAACTATTCTCCCGGCTATGGTAGTCTGAGCTCTCCAGCAAAAGCGAATTTGGGTACACATCGCGCAGACGCAGGTAGATGCTCACCGGCGTGGTGGTATCGGCCAACAGTTTTTTAGAAGTAGTGGTTATTTTATATCGTTTCATCTTTGTTTTGGTCATTGGATAAAAAAGCAAAACCCGGCGTGGTTGGCGCCGGGTTCATATTAGGTTTACAATTGATTAGTAATCCATATCAAAAACACTTCCGGCTGCCAATTTCTTGGTGCCACCAGCTGTAGTTTTTGTAGTTTTTAATCATCGCGGTGACAAATTTATAAAGAAAATTGAATTAGCAAACTTTTTGTAAAAAAATATTCATTTAGTTCTACCTGATAAGTCGCTTTTTATGCCTCCAACTTAATGCGTCATGCCGAATAAGCCGCGCTTGCTTAAAATAATGGTCACCACGATAATAGCTAATGCCAGCGTATAAAATATCGCTATCGCTTTATGCTTACCTTCCGGCAAAGCAGCTTTTTTCGATTTGCTATGCCCGATCGTGATCAGCGCGATGGCAATGATCATCGCCGTAAGGTGCTCAACCGTCCAGTAACGTGTAGTATCATCTTTCATCGTCTGGCTATTAAACTGCACAAAGGGGCTTAGGAAATAAAGCACTAATCCGATCAGTAATTGTGTATGAGCCGATATCAGCGTAAACAGGTTCAGCTTGCGCTGCCCTTCACTGTACGGTTTTTTTCCCAGCCAGCCGGCCCAGGCCGCGATGATGGCTAAAAGAAGTAATACCAGTACGATGTACCTGAACCCCGAGTGAAGTTCCCTGAAAAAGCTGTATGCGTTCATGTGGCTAAATTGTTGAAATTAAGCGGAAAATTGAATTTTTTAATTCGCCTGCGTGTAACAAACGTGTAACAAATATAGAATGATTGCATGTAATATTACTTAGTGTATAAAATGTTTAAATAACTTAGTGCCAAACTGAACTTATAAAGAATGAAAAAACTATTACTCATTTGTTTAGCTCTATTTATGTTCCATTGGTGCCAGGCCCAGGAAACCTTCCCGGTCAACGGCACGCAGGACATACGGCCAGGGCTGTACGCGTTTACCAATGCTACCATTGTTGTAGATGCCAATCAAACCATCAGCAATGGGGTGCTGCTGGTAAAGGACCGTTTAATTGAAGCGGTAGGTGCGGGAGTGCCGATTCCCAAAGGCTATATTGTGGTCGATCTTAAAGGGAAATACATTTATCCCGGCCTGATCGACGCCTACACGACTTACGGATTGCCTGAAGGAGCGCGGCAAGCTTTTGGCGGCCGGGGCACGACTATCGTACCGGTAACAACCAAACCGGGCGCCTACGGCTGGAACGAGGCCATCAAACCCGAAATGAATGCCAGGGCTATTTTCCATGCCGATGGTACCAAAGCCGAGGATCTTAAAAAGAACGGATTTACAGCAGTGCAATCATTGATCCACGATGGCATTGCGCGCGGCACGTCAGTGATGGTTTCGCTGGGCGATGAGCGCGATAACGAGGTAATGATCAATGACGAAGCGGCTGCTCATTATTCCTTCAATAAAGGCACCGCAGCCACCAACTACCCTTCGTCGCTGATGGGCAGTATCGCTTTGCTGCGCCAAACCTATTTAGACGCCGACTGGTACAAAAACCAGAAAGAGGAGTACAATATCTCGCTTGCCGAGTTTAACAGTCAGCAAAGCTTACCGCAAATATTTGAAACTTCTGACGTACTGAACGTGCTGCGAGCGGATAAGATCGCCAAAGAGTTTGGCAAGCAGTATATCTTTAAAACCGACGGCGATGAATACCGCCGCATCGACGCCATGAAGGCTACTGGAAGCAGTTTTATTATTCCGGTTACCTTCCCGGAGGCCTATGATATAGAGGACCCGTTAGATGCACGTAACATTAGCTACGAGCAAATGAAGGCATGGGAACTGGCGCCTACCAATCCCGCTGCGATGGAAAAAGCGGGGATCAAATTCGCTATCACATCCTACGGTTTGCAAAATTCAAAGGATTTCTGGACCAACATCCGCAAGGCAATGGATTATGGCCTTAGCGAGAAACAGGCGCTCATGTCGCTGACCGAAATACCAGCGCAAATGCTGAACGTGAGCGATAAAGTAGGCACGCTGGCGAAAGGCAAACTGGCCAATTTTATCATCACGTCCGACGATCTGTTTAAGAAGGAAACCGTCATCTATGAGAACTGGGTTGAAGGCAGGCAGGACATCGTAAACCACATGGATGTGACCGACCTGCGCGGCAATTACAACCTGGCCGGCGACCAGTTAGCCGGTGTCACGCTTAAAATAGGCGGCACACCGGGTGCCTATGATCTGAACGTAGAGCGCAGCAGCGATAGTACACGCGCCAAGGGTACCATTACCCGCAGCGGCGATATGGTGACCATTTACTTTGATCTGAAAAATAAACCTGCGGGCAACATCCGCCTGAGCGGTTATATAACTGGGGTTTCACCTGTGGGATTAAGCGGAGACGGGGTAATGCCCGACGGGACCTTCACGCATTGGACGGCTACCCTGAGTGCTCCCTTTACACCTTCTCAGCCTAAACCCGAAAACAAATCCAACAACGAAGTGGGACCGGTGGTTTATCCCTTCGCGCCATTTGGCAATACCGAATTGCCCAGACAGGAAACGGTGCTGTTTAAGAACGCCACTGTTTGGACCAACGAAAATGAAGGCATCCTCCAAAATGCGGATGTGCTGATCGAAAATGGCAAGATCAAAGCCGTGGGCAAAAACCTGAGCGCACCATCGGGCGCAAAAGTGATAGACGCTACGGGCAAACACATTTCGCCGGGTATTGTCGACGAACACTCGCACATCGCGGTAACCGGTGGTGTGAATGAAGGAACGCAAGCCGTAACATCCGAAGTGCGCATCGGTGATGTGCTGGATTCGGAAGATATACAATTATACCGCCAACTGGCAGGCGGGGTAACCACTTCGCATATATTACACGGCTCGGCCAACCCGATCGGCGGGCAAACCATGCTGATCAAACACCGCTGGGGAGTATTGCCCGACGAAATGAAGTTTGAGGGCGCACCCGGCTTTATAAAATTCGCTTTGGGTGAGAACGTAAAGCAAAGCAACTGGGGTATCCCGCAGGGAACGCCCAATATGCGTTTTCCGCAAACCCGTATGGGCGTGGAGCAGGTTTATGTCGACGCTTTTACCCGTGCTAAAGAATACGCTGCCGCCCGTGCCGCAAAAGGTAATCACGTACGCCGCGACCTGGAACTAGACGCGCTGGTTGAGATACTGAATGACACCCGCCACATCACCTGCCACTCGTATGTGCAGTCTGAGATCAATATGCTGATGCACGTGGCCGATTCGATGGGCTTCCATGTCAATACCTTCACTCACATTTTGGAAGGTTACAAGGTCGCGGATAAAATGAAGGCCCGCAATATTGCCGGTTCAACCTTCTCTGACTGGTGGGCCTATAAAATGGAAGTGCAGGAAGCCATACCTTATAACGGGGCAATTATGCATGATATGGGCATAACCACGGCTTTCAACTCAGATGACGAGGAAATGGCGCGTCGCCTGAACCAGGAAGCCGGCAAAGCGGTTGCCTACGGTAAGGTGAGCGAAGAAGAAGCGCTGAAGTTTGTTACACTCAACCCCGCTAAAATGCTGCATGTAGACAACCGCGTCGGCAGCCTGAAGCCAGGCAAAGATGCCGATATCGTAGTTTGGTCGGCCGACCCGCTTTCGATCTACGCAGTTGCTGAAAAAACCTACGTCGACGGTATCAAATACTGGGATATTGACGAAGACGCCGCTAAGCAAAAAGCTTTAAAGGCTGATGAAGCACGCATCATTCAAAAAATGATCGCCGCCAAAAACCAGGGTTCAGCCACGCAACGGCCAAACGGGGGTGCCCGCCGCCCGCGTTATACCTGCGATACCATCGAGGATGACGCCTATGTTGTAGCCGACGATTACAATGGCATGCAGACCAAAAATACCGACGACCAAAGCAGGAACAACAAACAATAACCCTTAATGAAACAGACAATGAAAAGATTAATATTAAGCATCTGGGGATTATTGCTTGGCACGATCCTCGCGCACGGGCAGACCACCATTTCGCCCGCACCGGCACAATCCAAACCCATTATCATTACCGGCGCTACTATTCACATAGGCAATGGGCAGGTGATCAATAACGGCTATATCGCCTTTGATAAGGGCAAAATTACCGCCATCGGCGAAGGCGCCCCTGCCAATACCAATGGCGCCGATATTGTCGATGCTACAGGCAAACAAGTGTATCCCGGTTTCATCTGCCCGGTCACCACGCTGGGTTTGATAGATGTGGAAGAAGGGGCACGCGGAACGGATGACGTGGGAGAAACCGGCGAGATCAACCCCAATGTACGCTCACTGATCGCGTACAATACGGATTCGAAAGTGATCCCAACCGTCCGCTCCAACGGTATTTTGCTGGCACAGCCAACACCTGAAGGCGGACTGATCTCGGGGCAATCGTCAGTAGTGCAATTAGACGCCTGGAACTGGGAGGACGCGGCTTATAAAACCGATATCGCCCTGCACATGAACTGGCCTATCATGCGCCCCGCCGGCCGCAGAAGGCCACAAGCCGCTACGGCTACCCCACAGGAATCACCCGAAGATCGCCAGCAAAAAGCACTGGATGCCATCTATAGCCTGTTCGCACAGGCCAAAGCTTATGCCGAAGCAAAACCGGCCGTTATTAACCTGCGCTTTGAGTCGATGAAAGGGCTTTTCAACGGCAGCAAAAAACTGTTCGTGAATGCCAACGGCGCCAAAGAGATCATCCAGGCTGTGAATTTTGCCAAAAAGATGGGTATCCAGGAAGTGATTGTGGGGGGTAAGGAATCATATTTAGTTACCGACCTGCTGAAAAGCAACAATGTGCCGGTTATCGTCACCGAAACGCAGAGCCTGCCATACCGCGAGGATGACGATGTTTACCTGCCCTATAAACTGCCCAAACTATTGCAGGACGCGCGTGTATTATATGGACTTACCGGTGTAGGTTTCTGGCGGCAGCGCAACCTGCCGTTTGAAGCGGGCGAAGCATGCGGTTATGGTTTGACCAAAGAACAGGCCGTATCCATGATCACGCTGAATAATGCGAAGATTTTAGGCATCGACAAAACCACAGGTACGCTGGAAGTAGGTAAAGACGCCACCCTGTTTATCTCGAAAGGTGACGCGCTGGACATGATCACTATCGACGTGCAAAAAGCCTTTATACAGGGTCGCGACATCAACCTGGATAACCTGCACAAGCAGCTTTACCGCAAGTTCGCGGCGAAGTATGGAATAAAGGCGAATTTGTAAAAAGAATTGATCCTGACTTTGATAGCGATGGGTTTTAAACCCATCGCTATTTTTTTATCACTTGATCCCGTAATGGTCGTTCATCAGCTTTACGAACATCCCCTCAGGTAAGATAGCCTTCAAGGTAGGTACAATAGTTTGGCCTATGGCGCCCACTAAGTAACTATGCCCCGGTTTAGATTTAGCTACGATGCTGCAAATTTTCGCGGCTAATTTATCCGGACTTGCGCCGATGCTCTCGTCTTTTTCCATTGCGGCTACGGCTGCTTCAAATTCGCCTTGCAGTTTATCATTTTTAAGCGGGAAAGGCAGCTTTTCGCGGTTGCCGGTAAAGTCGGTCTTGAAATCGCCCGGGTTAAGCACGGTCACCCTTATGCCGGTATTCTGCAGCTCCATGCGCAGGCTTTCGGAATAGCCCTCTATCGCAAATTTTGATGCGCTGTACAATCCCTGGTAAGGCAGGCCGAACAACCCGGCCAATGAACTGATATTGATCACCAAACCTTTGCCGCTTTCTATCATGCCCGGCAAAACGGCGCTGCAAACGCGCACCACACCAAAAAAGTTAACCTCGAACTGCTTCTTAGCGGCCTCAACAGGCATGGCGTA
>Ga0207064_1036_pt1 | contig 22685 bp, 18 predicted proteins | sample Alteio_BWMinCont_26_FD_153488 | JGI IMG/M metagenome (GOLD analysis project Ga0207064, IMG submission 153488) | Enriched cells from forest soil in Barre Woods Harvard Forest LTER site, Petersham, Massachusetts, United States -... | ecosystem: Environmental > Terrestrial > Soil > Temperate forest >...
GGCCTGGAGTAAAGTTAGCACCCTGTCGCGGAAGTCCCCCTGTATCAAAATTTCCCCATTTTTAACCGATCCGCCCACACCGCATTTGGATTTCAATTGCTTGCCGATAGTTTCAAGGTCGGCTTCCTTACCCACAAAGCCGCCTACACGCGTAACTACCTTTCCCCCGCCCCTCCGGTCGAGATAAATTCTCAGGTCCTGCTGCTGGGGCGGCAGTGTCGAAGCGGCATAGCCCGTATTGCCGCTGTATTGGTAGTCCTGGTTGGTGGAATAAACTATCCCTGAAAAATCCTTAAATTTTTTTGACATGATGATGTTGTAAATTCTAAAACCTAAAATCAAAATTCTAAATCTTAAATCCTAAATTCGAAAACCTAAATCGTAATCTTAGAGCATTTAAAAAGCCCCTATTCGTTGACCGCTAATTGCTGATGGTTGTCGCCAATTGTTCCGGTAACTGCTTCCCCGTTAAATTCTTTGCCCGTAATTATCTTTAACGATCGCGGTACCATTACTATTTCGGCATCGGGTCCCATTATTTGCGGTTCGCCGTCGAGATGCACCGGCCCATCCTTTTCTCTTTTAACCAGTATGTGTTTGCCCCGAATGATCTCTACATATTTCGATTTGTGGGCCGTTTTATTAAACATCCGCAGGCCCATCGCGATAAACTTATAAAGCGGGAAAGGCTTAATAATACATACGTCCAATAAACCGTCCTGCACAGAAGCGAATGGCGAAACGTGCGCATTATTTCCGTATTGGGACGAATTGGCAAAACTGAGCATAAAGGCCTGGCGCTCATATTTTACTCCATCTATTTCCAATTGATAGTGCTCGCCTCTGTACCTGGTTATTTCCCCAAAGGCCGACCTGACATAGGCGCCAAAACCGCGGGTCTTGTCGTGCGAAAATACTTCGGCGATATGCGCGTCAAAACCCATCCCAGCCATGTTAAAAAACCATTGCCTGTTAAGTTTAGCTGCATCAATAGCCGCGACCCTTTTTTCGTTCAGATTTTGTATAGCTTTTCCGGTGTCCATAGGTATGCCCAAAAAATCTGGCTAACCCATTGCCCGACCCAAAGGGAATGATGCCAAGCACGGCTTCCGTACCGGCCACGGCAGAGGCTATTTCGTTAATGGTACCATCGCCGCCAACCGCTATGATATATTCGTATTCGCCAACGCCATTTTTAGCAAGTTTATTCCCGTGATAGGCCCTGTTGGTAAAAACAATGGTGGGCTCAAAGAGAGATGCATCCAGATTTTTTTCTATCAGATCCGGCACATTGTCCTTCTTCTTTCCCCCGGATATCGGATTGATAATAAATAATGCTTTACTCTTCAAGCAATTTGTAATTTTGGCCGTCAAAAGTAACCCCTATTTTCGGCTTTGTGAAAAATTGTTTTATTTTTGCTGCCGAAAGTGGACTGATTTGATCGTTCCGGTGTGATTATTGCCTATGATGCCGGAACTGGATTGCAACCACGTAAAAAAGTGCTAAAACTGTGTTTCTCTTTTTACCTGCGATCCGTATAAGTGCCTTTCTTTCATTAAATTAAAATTTAACAAAAAAATTTATGCCTTACTTATTTACGTCAGAATCCGTTTCAGAAGGACATCCGGATAAAGTAGCTGACCAGATATCAGACGCGCTGATAGATAACTTTTTAGCTTTTGACCGCGACTCGAAGGTTGCATGCGAAACGCTTGTTACAACAGGTTTAGTTGTATTAGCCGGCGAGGTGAAATCAAAAGCATACCTCGACGTGCAAAAAATCGCCCGCGAGGTGATCAATAAAATTGGTTATACCAAGGGCGAATATATGTTTGATGGCAGCTCTTGTGCTGTTTTATCAGCCATTCATGAACAATCGCCTGATATTAACCAGGGTGTTGACCGTTCTGCAAAAGAAGAACAAGGCGCGGGCGACCAGGGTATGATGTTTGGATACGCGACAAGCGAAACTGACAACTATATGCCCCTGGCATTGGATATCGCTCATGCACTGCTTATTGAACTGGCAGCTATCCGCCGCGAGAATAGCGAGATCAAATACCTTCGCCCTGATGCCAAATCGCAGGTTACACTGGAATATGATGATAATAACCAACCTACCCGTATCGACGCCATCGTGATATCGACCCAGCATGATGATTTTGATGAAGAAAAAGTGATGCTTAAAAAGATCAGCGATGAAATTATTGGCATACTTATCCCACGGGTAAAGGCCAAATATCCAAAATACGCTCACTTTTTTAATGACGACATTAAATACCATATCAACCCAACAGGTAAATTTGTTATCGGCGGGCCACATGGGGATAGCGGCTTAACCGGCCGGAAGATCATTGTAGATACCTATGGTGGTAAAGGAGCTCATGGCGGCGGCGCGTTTTCGGGCAAAGACCCTTCTAAGGTCGACCGCTCGGCCGCCTATGCTACACGCCATATCGCCAAGAACCTGGTTGCGGCGGGTGTTTGCGACGAGGTGCTGGTGCAGGTATCATACGCTATCGGCGTGGCTCAGCCTATGGGTATATATGTAAATACCTATGGTACCGGTAAGGTTGGTCTGAGCGATGGGGAGATCGCCAAAAAAGTGGAAAGCATTTTTAATATGACCCCTTATGCTATTGAAACCCGCTTAAAACTGCGCAACCCTATCTACAGCGAAACCGCGGCATACGGCCACTTCGGCAAGCCGAGCACAACGATAACGAAGACTTTTATCAGCCCCGAAGGGCGCCAGGTGACCAACGAAGTGGAGCTATTTACCTGGGAAAAGCTGGATTATGTGGATAAGGTAAAGGAAGCGTTTGGGTTATAAAGCCCGGATCGCTGATCATAAAAAAGGCTTTGTGAAAATTCACAAGGCCTTTTTATTTACCTAGTTACTCAACATGATCGACTTTACAAAAATATCCCGCCCTTCCAGGCTCGCGCCGTTAACGGTTACTGTCGACACGCTATATAACTTGTTGCCGATAATGAACATAAAAATATCATACCGTTTCATTTTGGTGTCTTTTCCTGTTGCGGTATAACTGGTAAATCCCTTCCAGGTACCTATCGTAAAATCCGACAGGTCAACATTAGGCATGCTTTGCGCAATACCCGTTTTCAATTGAGCGGCAAATTCCGGGGTCGTTTTTATCGGTGCAAGGGTTACCGAATCGATATTGGCGACCTGCACAAAATCAACTACTGTTAAAACAAAGGCGACGGTACTATCCTTGGTAGTCGCTATAAAACTCCCCGGAGGGTTTTCCACAGGCTCCGAAGGAAATTTTACGGATATCCTGTTATCGGCTTTGTGGGTTACCCAACCGGTTTGGGCATGGGCAATAGTTATCGCAAGGAAACATGCAATAATCAGGGTAAGGGCCTTTTTCATACTATAAATGTAAAAAAATAAGCTGAATTACAAGTTGTTAGAAAAAAAATCCCGGTTGGTTCTTTTGAGGCGCAAAGTTCGGCTTAATACCTGTTTCTTCTTATCGCCCGCATCATTTGGCGGTGACGCCTTTCTTCGTAATAATCGTTGGTAACCAATATGGCATGCACGACGCCGGGTACCCACAGGCAGAGCGTAAGCAAACAGCTCAGCAAAAATGCGCCGATACGGCCGGTAGTTAAAACGGCCAAAGGCGGAAGGATGATGCAGAGGAAGTAGCGCATGACGATAATTAGATTATGAGGTACCTGTAAAGTTACAGAATACAATACTTATTTTTATGCCGGATTTAGAACTTTTAGCGCCGATGCATACTGAAGCGAACCCCTGGCAGGTAACTTCTGATAGAAAGATATATGATAACCCCTGGATCAGCCTGACGGAATACCAGGTGATCAACCCATCGGGCAACCCGGGCATCTATGGCAAGGTACATTTCAAGAACCTGGCCATAGGCATCATACCGCTTGACGAGGAAATGAATACTTATATGGTGGGCCAATACCGTTTTGCCACCGACTGCTACAGTTGGGAAATACCCGAAGGCGGCGGCCCGCTTGAGGAAACCGATCCGCTTGACTCCGCCAAACGTGAGTTACTGGAAGAAGCTGGCTTAGTGGCCGAAAAATGGACGGAGGTGCTGCGTATGCACCTATCCAATTCCGTTGGTGATGAACTATCCATCGTTTACCTTGCGCGTGGGTTAAAACAATTTGAACCTGAACCGGAAGACACCGAAAAACTTGCTGTGCGTAAGGTACCGTTCGCTGAAATTTACGGCAAAGTTTGCAACGGCGAAATATCTGACGCGATGACCATCGCCGCCGTATTAAAATTGCAGCTGATGATTGTTGAAGGTAAATTATAACCTTTCAACATTACAACTTTACAACATTTCAACTCCATCATAACCGTACACTCGCTGTATCGAAAACGGACATCCGCCTTGTCGATTCCCATCATAAACATCTTATAACAAGATAATTACACATTTGGCATCTTATTAGAGCTGGCTCTAACTTAGTCGAACCCAAATCGTTGCCATGATCAGAAGTTATCTCAAAACCGCTCTGCGCTTTCTGCTGAAAAACAAAACTTTCAGTTTTATCAATATCATAGGCCTTGCAACAGGCACGCTATGCTGCCTGTATATCCTATTATTTGTGCAGGACCAGTACAGCTATGATAAACACCATAAAAACGCCAATGATATATACCGTGTTACCTCGGCATTGGAAATTACGGGCGATAAGCACAATAACTCTACTGCATCGCCGCCAATTGCCCCGGCCATCAAACGCGATTTCCCGGAGGTTTTGCAATTTACCCGGCTGATACCAACAGGGATGTTAGGCAACAGTAAGAATTTGCTGAAATACAAGGAAAAATCCTTTTATGAAAAGGATTTGGTGTATGTCGATTCAACTTTTTTTGATGTTTTTACCTATCATTTCGATTATGGTAAAAATACTAAGGATATACTTGCCCAGCCCTACACCATCGTATTATTGAAACCCGTGGCCGACAAGTTATTCGGCAGTGAGGACCCGGTAGGGAAAACGATTTCGATAGACAACGGCTTTGGCAAGCACGACTTTAAGGTGAACGGCGTGTTGGACGAAGGCCTGGGCAAAACAAGCATCAAGGCCAACATTTTCGTCACCATGCGCAGCGGCGGCTTTGGGCAGTTTGTGCTGGATAATACCGCGTGGGCGGGTTATAACCTTGCTTCCTCCTATATCAAATTGCGGCCGGGTGCAAACGCAGCGGCGCTGGAAAAGAAATTACCGGCATTTTTGGATAAATACGGCGCCCAGCAGTTGAAGGCGCTGGGGATGAAAAAGGTGCTGTATTTGCAGCCTATGACCTCGGTGCATACTACGCCTAACTATGAAGTGGAAATGAACCCAGCCATAAGCCCTACGCTCCTTTATATTTTGATACTGATAGCTGTAATGATACAACTCATAGCCTGTATCAATTTCATGAACCTTTCAACTGCCCGTGCTTCAAAACGGGCGAAAGAGGTTGGCGTAAGAAAAGTGGTTGGGGCCGGTAAGGCCGATTTGATACGGCAATTTCTTGGCGAGTCGTTCCTGCTGTCGCTTATCGGTGTGCTGCTGGCTTTGCCGCTGCTATACCTGGTTCTTCCTTATTTAAACGGGATCACGCATACTGAAATTCAAATATCATTTCTCAATCATTACAGCATCTGGATCATGCTTGCGGCTATCGTTATCGTTACGGGGTTAGTAGCAGGCAGTTACCCGGCATTTTACCTTTCGGCTTTCGAGGCTATCAAGGTAATGAAAGGCAACTTCACCAGTCATGTTTCGGCATCGGGTATACGCCGCTCGCTGGTGGTGTTCCAGTTTGTATTGTCTATTGTATTGATAACCGGGATCATCATCATTTACAGCCAGCTGAATTACATTAAAAATAAGGACCTGGGCTTTGATAAGAATCAAAAACTGATCCTGAGCTTTTACACAGGTGATTCGCAGCAAAAGATGACCTCATTATCCAATGACCTACAGCAATTATCAGAAGTGAAAACGGTAAGCAGATCGAATGAATATTTGAGCCAATTTATAGGGCGCGATCACGGGGTTTTTCTTTCGGGTGGAAATGAGTCCAACGCTGTTGACGCGCAAAATATAGATGTGGATGAAAAATTCCTGAAGGCTAACGGTATTAAGCTGATCAGCGGACGCGATTTCCATATTAAGGATAGTTTAAAAACATTGATTAACGAAACCCTATGCAAAAGGCTAGGCCTTGATCCTCAAAAAGCACCCGGAACAAGGTTGTACAGCCAGTACCTGGGCGGCCCAAAATCTTATGTTGATGTGGTAGGGGTAATGAAGGATTTCAATTACAATTCACTGCACGGCGAGGTTAAACCATTTATGCTGTTCTACAACGGCGATCCGAATGCATTTTCGTTCATGACCGTTTCCGTTAGCAGCAAGGATTACAAAACCTTATTGGGCAAAATGGAAACCGTATGGCAAAAGAACCTGCCGGGTGTGCCTTTTGAATACGCGTTCCTTGACGACGAGGTTCAAAAGCAATATGAGGCCGAGATCAGCCTCTCGCAGATCATCAATTCATTCACAATAATGGCCATTCTTATCTCGTGCCTCGGGTTGTTTGGCCTGGCAGCCTTCAGCGCCGAGCAGCGCCAGAAAGAGATCGGTATCCGCAAGGTACTGGGCGCAAGCGTTGCCGGCGTTGTCGGTTTGTTATCAACGGAGTTTGTAAAATTGGTGGCTATATCGTTTGTCATCGCCACACCTATAGCCTGGTGGGCGATGCACAAATGGCTGCAGGCGTTTGCCTATAAAGTGACCATTACATGGTGGATGTTTGCCATAGCTGGCCTGGTATCTATTTTTATCGCGCTGTTTACGGTAAGTTTCCAGGCTATCAAGGCTGCGCTGGCCAACCCGGTGAAGAGCCTTAGAAGCGAGTAGGCTGTTTTCAGTGGGCAGTTGGCAGTAACAGTTAGCAGTTGATTAGAATTTAGATTTTAGAAATTGGGATTTAGCATTTAAACACCATGATACAAAACTATTTCAAAGTTGCTTTCAGAAATTTCTGGCGGCACAAGCTGTTTACATCTATTAACGTCATCGGCTTATCGATAGGCATAAGCGCTGCACTCGTTATTTATCTCCTGGTGCATTATGACTTCACTTTTGACAAGTTCCATAAAGACGGTGACCGCATTTATCGCGTGGTAACCAATTTTACATTTGCAGGCTCCCCGGGCTATAATCCGGGTGTTTGCGGGCCGTTGCCATGGGCGACAAAAAGCCAGGTAACAGGTTTGCAGGAAACGGCCCCGATATTCAGACTATCGCAACCGAACGTAACTATACCCAACTGGAATAAAACATCATCGCGTTTCAAAATACAGGATAACGTGATAGTAGCCGACACCGATTATTTTAAATTATTTGAATACAAATGGCTCGCCGGTTCGGCCAAGTCCGCACTAACCGCACCATACCAGGTGGTGCTTACTTCCGACCAGGCCGAAAAGTACTTTCCGGGCGTAAACTATGAGCAAATGCTTGGGCGTACGGTAGTTTATGATACCTTGAAAACCACGGTGAGCGGCATTGTTCAAACTATCAAACAAAATACCGATTTCACTTTTCACGATTTTATTTCATTCCCTACGGCTTTTTCAAATCCCTCGTTAAAAATGCAACTGCGTTTACATAACTGGGGAGGTGTAAGCCCATCATACCAGCTTTTTGTCAAGTTAGCACCACAGGTCAAAACGGCACGTATTGAGCGGCAACTGAACGATATTGAGAAAAAGAATCTCCGGCAAAGGCCCGGTGTAACGGAAGTATTTGCATTACAGCCGCTGGCTGACATTCACTTCAACACCAACTATGGAACGTTTGATGATGGTAGGGTTGCTGATAAAACCACTCTATTAGAACTCTCGGCCATTGCGCTATTCCTGTTATTGCTGGGCTGTATCAATTTTATTAATCTCACTACCGCGCAATCGGCGCAAAGAGCTAAGGAGATAGGTATACGTAAAACGTTGGGCAGCGACCGCAAACAGCTGATATTCCAGTTTTTGAGCGAGACTTTCCTGATCACGCTTATCTCCGTGATCATTTCTGTTGCTGCAATACCTATCGTACTTCAGTCTTTTTCAGCCTTCATTCCGCAGGGCATTCATGCTGATTTGATCTTACAACCAAGTATCATTCTATTTCTCGTCTTGCTGGTGATCATTGTCAGCCTGGCTTCCGGATTTTATCCGGCAATTGTCCTTTCCGGCTTCAAACCGGTTTCGGCCATTAAAAACCAGGCTAGTGAAGGCAGCGGCAAAACACGCGATGTGTTGTTCCGAAAGTCGCTTATTGTAACCCAATTTGTTATTGCACAGTTCTTTATCATGGCAACTATCCTGGTGAGCAAGCAGATCTATTATGCTATTCATAAGGATATGGGTTTCAAAAAAGATGCTATTTTGATCGTCAATTCGCCGCAGAAAAACAGGCAGGAGCGTTTGAACCAGGTTCTGCTCAATAAGTTCAGGGCCATTCCGCAAGTCGAACTCGTAAGCAAGGGTGGTGAAGCGCCTATTTCAGGTAATCCAGTCAGCACTGAAGGCACCTATAAAGACGGAAAAAAAGAGATCAAAATGGAAAATCTGGGTGTGGAATTCGGCGATGAAAATTATATTAAAGTCTATCACATCAAATTGTTAGCCGGGCGCAACCTGATTCCTGGCGATACGTCGAAAGCATTCCTGATCAACAACACGCTGGCCAAACTGCTCGGCTTTAATAACCCACAGGAGGCTGTTGGCAAAGTGATCAGCAATTATAATGGCGACAGGACTATGCAAATCGTTGGCGTAGTATCCGATTTTAACCAGGAATCGATACATGCGGCTATTCCACCGCTGGCTATCCTCACCGCCACTGACCATGACTATCATGGAACGGACTATAATGGAACCTTTCACATTGCGCTGAAGCCGCAAACGCCAAACGGCGACGAATGGAAAACTGCTATCGCATCGATGGGAAAAGCCTGGAAACAGATATATCCTGAAGATGATTTTGAATACAGCTTTTTTGATGAAAACATTGCGCAGCTATACGCCAATGAACAGCATACGTCAACACTACTGGGCTGGGCGACAGGATTATCGGTACTCATCAGTTGCCTGGGTTTGCTTGGCCTGGCTATTTATACCACCAATCAGCGCACTAAGGAGATCGGGGTGCGTAAAGTGCTTGGAGCGTCTGTAACGCAAATTGTCGTACTGCTGTCCACAGAAATGGCCTGGCTGATCGTGCTCGCTTTTGTGATCGTATGCCCCGTAGCCTGGTGGGCCATGAACAAGTGGATGCAGAACTTTGCCGACAAGACAACCATAAGCTGGTGGATATTCGCGCTAAGCGGAGGAGGAATGCTGCTTGCCGCATTGTTTACGTCGGGTTTTCAAACTATTCGGGCGGCAATTGCAAACCCGGTTAAAAGTTTGAGGTCGGAGTAGCAGTAGGCCGTTTCCAGCGGCAGTTGGCATAGTTGGGTAATTAGAATTTAGATTTTAGAATTCAGGATTTAGAATTTAAACATCATGATAAAGAACTATTTCACCATCAGCCTGCGCAATCTTTTCAAAAGAAAAGGATATACGGTATTGAATATCCTCGGGCTTACCATCGGCATAACCTGCTGCCTGCTGATCTTCCAATATGTATCGCGCGAAAGAAGTTACGATACTTTCCAAAAGAGTTCATCGCGTATTGTGCGTATACGGCTCGACCAGTATAAGCAGGGAAAATTGTTGTGGCAGTCGGCTACATCTTACCCGGCTTTCGGACCATTAATGAAAAAAGATTACCCGGAAGTAGAGAACTACTGCCGTCTGATTGACGATGAACTGCTGCTGAGCAACGACGCGAAGAATGTAAAGTTCGCTGAAAAGAAGGGTTATTACGCTGATCCGTCGTCGATAGACATGCTGGGTATCCAACTGACGGACGGATCGGCGGCGACTGCGCTGAATGCGCCTGATAAAATGGTTATTTCGGAAAGCATGGCGAAAAAGTATTTTGGCACAACGGATGTTGTGGGTAAAACACTGCTTTCGCGCGGCGGTCATCGAAATCCCGTGGAAACTTACCAGGTCACCGGTGTTTTTAAGGATTACCCGGCAAATTCACACCTCATTATCGATTACCTGGCATCGTACGAAACGCTAAGAAAAAATTTAAAAGACGAAGGCGACAAGGACGACTCTGCCAATACTGCTATAGGCTGGTACGATTTCTATGTTTATCTGCAAATGCGGCCGGGCACAGACCTGAACGCTTTCCAGGCCAAAATGCCCGCATTTGCAGATAAATATATCAACAACGCCAAGCCATGGGCCAAGGCGAACAACATCAAAGATCGCTTGTATATCATTCCGTTCAGTGATATTCATTTATACTCTAATTATAACCAGGAAGCCGAGGTAAATGGCAGCGGCAGCGCGGTGAATTTTATGTTCCTCATAGGGTTAATTATTTTGGGCATCGCCTGGATCAATTATATCAACCTTTCAACAGCGCGCTCGGTTGAACGGGCGAAAGAGGTGGGTGTACGCAAAGTGCTGGGCGCCGCCAAACAAAACCTTGTCGCCCAGTTTATGCTTGAAAATATCATATTGAACCTTACGGCTATTGTGATAGCAGCCATAGCAGTTTATGTATTGACACCCTGGTTTAACGAGCTAATGGGCCAGGCGACAATCAAGAGTTTTTCTATGACAGGCAAGTATTGGCTCATATTCTCTGGAATATTTATTTCCGGAACGTTGCTGTCCGGAGTTTATCCAGCTTTCGTGTTATCTGGTTATCAGCCTGTTGCCGTTTTGAAAGGCGCATTTAAAAACACGTCAGGCGGATTGATATTACGGAAAGGCCTGATCATATTGCAATTCAGCATATCAGTTATCCTTATTGCGGGAACCATTATCGTTTACCAGCAGGTAAACTTCATGCGAAAGCAAAATTTGGGTGTCAACATCAACCAAACGCTGGTGCTCAACGGTGCGCAGACTATTGCTGATTCTATTTACTGGAGCGCCATTCAGCCATTTAAAGCCGAGATACTTAAAAATCCGGGCATCAAAGGAATGGCTATATCTACCAATGTTATGGGCCAGGAAATTTACTGGACAAATAGTTATCAGAGTATTGATCATAAGGAACTCGGCGCATCCACCTTGTACCGCCTGGGCATTGATTATGATTTTATCCCGCAGTTCCAGATGAAATTACTTGCCGGGCGTAACTTCTCCAAAGATTTCCCGACGGACAAGAAAGCTGCCATCATAAATGACCAGGCATTAAAACAATTTGGTTTCAGCAGCCCGCAGGACGCTATCGGTAAAAAAATATCATCTGGCGATACGCTGACTGTGATCGGCGTGGTGCAAAGTTTTCATCACATGGGCCTGCAAAAACCTATAGACCCGCAATTGATCACCCTGCGTCTTAATGCGAACGATGCATATTCCATTAAGTTACAGACGAAGGACCTGCAAAGTACAATAGCCGCGGTAAAAACATCATGGAACAAGTACTTTCCCAATGATCCTTTCAATTATTTTTTTCTTGATGATGAGTTTAACACACAATACCAGAATGACCAGCGCTTTGGCGAAATGTTTACCCTTTTCTCCTTCCTGGCGATACTCATTGCCTGTTTCGGCCTGGTAGGTTTATCTGCCTACAATATTTTGCAGCGAACCAAGGAAATTGGTGTTCGCAAAGTACTCGGCGCGTCGGTGCGCAATGTGGTGTTTATCCTGTCGAAAGATTTTTTGGTACTCGTCATCATCTCCTTCATTATTGCCGCGCCGGTTTCCTGGTTTGTGATGCACAACTGGCTGCAGGATTTCGCTTACCGGATCAGCATTAGCTGGTGGGTATTTGGCATTGCGGGCGTTACCGCATTTACTATCGCGCTAAGCACCTTAAGTTTCCAGGCCATCAAGGCCGCATTGGCAAACCCTGTAGAGAGCCTTAGAAGTGAGTGACTGAGTTGAATAAGTTGATTGCGTTAGATTAAGGTAAGTGGTTATTTTGTGGGTTATTTAACCTATTCAACCCTATCAACTTATTCAACTTAATCCAACTAAATTTTAACTTTGCAACCGAATGAGAAAATTTTTCGGTTACCTGTTATCGCCCATCCATTATTTTTTGTTTGGATTCTTCTTATGTATTTTTCATCCTATACAGTGGATAGCTTTTAACGTTTTTGGATACAAGGCGCATAAATGGGTGGTTGATGTGATGAACTTTTGGGTTGTCGCAAGCTATTATGCTTTGGGCAATACCGTAAAATTCACCAACAAACAAAACCTGCCGATAGGCCGGCCGATCATATTTGTCGCCAATCACCAAAGTTTATATGATATACCGGTATTGATCTGGTTCCTGCGGAAATACCACGCTAAGTTTATATCCAAGATCGAACTGACCAAAGGCATTCCGTCGGTATCCTATAACCTGCGTCATGGTGGAGCCGCCAATATCAACCGCAAGGACCCGCGCCAGTCTATTACCGAGATCGGCAAACTGGGCACCCGGATGAAGGAAAACAAATGGGGCGCGGTGATATTCCCCGAAGGAACACGCTCAAAAGATGGAACTGTAAAAACCTTCCAGGCCGCCGGCATTGCAACTTTACTCAAAAAATGCCCTGAAGCATTGGTAGTACCCATCGCCATCAATAACTCCTGGAAAATGGTGCAGTATGGCGTGTACCCGCTAAGTACTTTTAACGCCATGACCTGGGAGGTGCTCACACCTATCGAGCTCAGCGGAAGGACCGCGGATGAAGTGGTTGCTGAAGCGGAGTTAGAGATCAGGAAAAACCTGGGACAGGTTTAAGTTGGCAGTGGGCGGTTGGCAGAAATATTAGTGCAAACTGAAAACTGCCCACTACCAACTAAATATTCTTCCCGTCAACGATCTTGAAAAACTCGTCGCGGTAGGTATCGCCAACGGGGATCACCTTATCCCCTATAAAAATACGGCTGCGCTCGATGCTGTCTATCTTATTGATAGATACGATATAGGATTTATGTACGCGGATAAAATGCTTTTCGGGCAGCGCATCTTCCATCTTTTTCATATTCTGCAGCGTAATGATACGCTCGGCGGGAGTGAAAATGGATATATAGTCCTTCAGTCCTTCAATGAATAGAATATCATTGAGGTAAACCTTTTGGATCTTATGTTCTGTCTTCACAAAGATAAAGTCGCTCAAAAAATCGCTTTGGGGTGCGGACGATTCCTGTTTCACCTCAGTTTTTGCCGATGGCTGGATAATAGCCTGCGCCTTTTGCACCGATTTAAAGAACCGGTCGAACGCTATAGGCTTAAGCAAGTAATCGATCACATCCAGTTCGTACCCTTCTAAAGCGTATTGCGAATAAGCTGTGGTCAGTATTACTTTGGTTTTGCCATTTGCAATACGTAAAAACTGGATGCCTGTAAGCTCAGGCATTTGCACATCCAGGAATACCAGGTCAATACCCCCCTCCTGTACCAATTGCAATGCTTCGATAGGGTTTGTGGTCACCTTTACCAATTGCAAAAAAGGCATTTTGGATATATAGTCCTCCAGTATGTGGAGCGCCAGAGGCTCATCGTCAACTACAAGGCACCGTATCATGCTATAAAACTAAAGATAATTCACAGATATAAGTATCGGGCTTATCCTGTATGTCCAATTTGTACTTACCGGGGTAAAGCAGATCAAGGCGGCGCTTAACATTCTGCAACCCTATGCCGCCTTCTATGTCCCGGTTGTTCATATGCTTCTTGTTTTCGGTATAAAAATGCAGGTTCTCGCCATCCAGGTTGATAAACAGTCTTATCGGCATCGATGGGTCATTAGCCACGCCATGCTTAAAAGCGTTCTCGATAAACGCGATCAATAACAATGGCACAATCTTTTGGGCGCCAACCTCGCCGGTTATCTTAAAATCAACAAACGCTTTATTACCGAAGCGTATTTTCTGCAGGTCGATATAATTTTGCAGGTACTGCAGCTCTTTAGCCAAGTCGACCTTAGTATCGTTGCTCTCGTACAGCATATAGCGCATGATCTCGGATAATTTCAGTATTGCTTCGGGTGTAGTGTCTGATTTTTGGTAAGCTAACGAATAAATACTATTGAGCGAATTGAACAAAAAGTGCGGGTTGATCTGTGATTTCAAAAAGGCCAGTTCGGCGGTAAGGCGTTGATTTTCCAGGTCACGCTGTATGCCGGCATTCAGGAACCAGTCGATACCGAACTTGAGCGCAGTGCTTAAAAACAGGAACAGCACATTGGTGAGGCACGATCCGAAGAAATACCCCAGGAATGAGGGCGCCTTGCCGATACTGTGGGTCCCGATCGATTGGTGAATTGAAATTGTGAGAAAGTATTTGCCTGACGCAAAAACAATTATGGCGATAATCAGCGCAATTGTATAATCGCGGTACCGCTTTCTATCCAGGAACTTTGGGATAAAGTATAAATAGTTCAAATAGAAAAGGCCAATGTTGATGAGGCCATAAACGCCGAATATGATGAGCAGCGACTCCATACTCAACTTGCTCTCGCCGTGGCTCACATAGATGAGGAAGGATTCGATACCCAACCAAAAAAGAACGTGCAATACGATCTGCCAGCTTTTTTTCATCGATGTGAATTATTTCTCAATGGAGATGAAGCTATCATGAGCCGTATTGTTGATTTTGTGCGGTGGCTCATGATGGTTTCATTGCATCTAATGTAATATTTTGTTGGCTTTATACTCTAATAATTATATCTAACCAGATTTTTCGCCGATGAACCCGGTAATATTTCCGATGAACGCTTTTATTGGCATATTTGCCCGTTCATCTACAAAAGCCGTCCGTTGGTCTAAAACTTTTTAGCAGGTAAAAAATTAGCTATTCCTTTGTTTCATCAAAAAAGCACTCACAATGAAAAAGCTGATCACAAACTCGAATCCATTTATCCTGCTGCTGTTACCCGTAGTATTTGCTTTAGTGATGGGGATAAGCTACCAGGTTCAGCAAAAAAGAGATTTTAGCATAGGCACCGAGTCGGCACATGCCACCTCACTGTTTTACAAAGGCGTAACGCTGGTTAAAACCGTTTGCTCTATCGCTAAAGAAAAACTATGGTAATTGATACACAAGGGCTAAGCTTCCATTTCGGCAGCCAGCAGGTAGTTAAATCACTATCACTGCAAGTACCCGAAGGAAGCATATACGGTTTTCTTGGACCGAATGGCGCAGGGAAAACTACTACAATAAAATTGCTGCTCAACCTGTTGAAAACAGAGGAGGGCAGCATTCGTATTTTTGATAAGGACCTGCAAAGCAATCGCATTGCAATTCTTGCCGAAATTGGTTCACTCATCGAGCAACCTGCCATTTATCTGCATCTTACGGGAAAAGAGAATTTGATGAACAGGGCGCTGCTTTTGGAAGTACCCGAAAGCCGTGTTGACGAAATGCTGGCTTTAGTGCATTTGAAAGAGGCCGCAAACAAAAAAGCGGGGAAATACTCCTTAGGGATGAAACAACGGCTGGGTATCGCCCTGGCATTGCTGCCCGATCCAAAATTGCTTATCCTCGATGAGCCTACCAACGGCCTCGATCCAAACGGAATCATAGAGGTGCGCGAGTTACTGATCAAATTGGTTACCAAACACAATAAAACGGTATTCGTATCCAGCCATTTATTAGCTGAGGTGGAGCGCATGGCTACGCATGTGGGCATTATTGACCATGGCGAGCTGCTTTTCCAGGGAAGCATCAAGGACCTGGAGGGCATCAGCCAGCCGAGAGTACAAGTTGAAGTCAACAACACAGTTGATGCCGCTAACCTGCTGAAAAAACAAGGCTTTACAGTAACCGATATAACAGAAGATAATTTATCCGTTCCGTTTACCTCCAAAACGCAAATGAGCGAGATCAACGCCTTGCTCAACAAAAACAATTACCAGGTATTCAGCATACATAAGGTACACAAGGACCTGGAAAAATTATTCTTAGACATCACCCAAAAAGCCTGAACATTATGAAAGGATTTATACTATCGTTCCGTTCGGAGTTTTACAAAACGCGTAAAACCGCGGCTTTTTGGAGTTCTATCATACTGCCGCTGATAATCTGTCTTTTGCTCTTTATTGGGTTTTTCAGCCACAGCGACAACCTGGCAAAGCAGCCGGGCGCCATGCTATGGTTCCAGTTTGCCGGGGCAATATTGGGCGTAATGGGCTCGTTGCTGCTGCCTATGCTAATTGTTTTTATAGCTTACTCGGTCAACAATATTGAACATAAGGCCGAAACCTGGAAAACATTGTTCAGCCTGCCGATATCTAAACTTTCGGTTTATTCGGCTAAATATCTTTATGCGCTTTTCCTGGTGATCCTATGTCTCGCCTTGTTCCTGCTTTTTACGCTTGGCTTCGGTAACCTGCTCAGTGTAGTAAAGCCAACGCTCAAATTCAATGAATATCACATGGAAGGCTTTTTGACACAGCTCTATTTCAAACTGCTGCTGTCGTCGTTAGGCATCCTTTCTATACAGTTTTTATTAAGCCTTCTTTTCCGCGACTTCCTGAAACCAATGGGTATTGGCTTTGCCGCTACCATAATGGGAGTTATTTTGGCGGGTACAGGCTGGCAATATGCTTACCTTTATCCTTACTCACATGCCATGCTTACGGTTAAAAGTATGCATGAGGCCAGGGGTGGCAGCGATCATGCCATGCCGCAACTCACCGTCGACCTGTTTACCAAAGATATATGGGTAAGCCTTGCCGTAGCTGCCGGAGTGTTTATCCTCGGGTATTTTATTGTGCTGAAGAAGAGCGTAAAATAGGTTTTTTCTAATGGCTATCTTTTGGATTAAGGCTCTTTATTATTGCTGCGATACTATCATTGCAGGCATCAATTGATTTATCGTATTGCAACGTATTTTCCTTAAGTGCTTTATAAAGCAATCCATATTTTTTGATTTGAAGTAAGCAATATTGTTTCACTGTGTCATTCCGGTCTTTCAATTGTTGTGGAATATTAAGCTTATCGGCCTCATTTACTAATTTTAAACCTTCATTCCAATTGACTAACCCCTTATCTTTAATATCCAACAGCATCTGCGATTCAGATCGTTTTTCCCCATTAAATACTGCAAGAGCAGTACGTTCCTTCTTAGCGAAATCTCTCATTTTTGTTTCGTATTCTGCAATCCCATCGGATGGTATTTGATAGTATATAACAAATGATGTTGTTAGTGTGGCAACTAATAATGCTATTACGGTTATATATTTAAGATTTAGCAAATCAGGTTTTTTCAAACTTGGATAGTACGCGTACCCTATTATTAATCCGCTTATCAGTCCCCCGATATGAGCGGCGTTGTCAATTCCCGCTTTTGTGCCATTCATCAAATTAAATACGACAAATATGCCGATACTGGTAAATAATGCAGACCGTGTTTTTTTATCAATAATGTTTGTAGTTAGCAAAGCCAAAAAAATGCCATACATACCAAAGATCGCACCCGATGCGCCCGCGCTTATGGTAAGCGGATGCCAGTAAATACTGGTTAAGCTTGAAATAATGCCGGTAAACAAATAGGCAGCCCCAAATCGCAGCTTACCCAAATAGGGCTCGAGCAGTAACCCAATATAAAGCAGCGCATACATATTAAACAGAATATGGAATATACCGATATGGAGAAAAACGCTTGTTAGCAATCTCCACCATTGGCCGTCCAAAGTTATCGGCCTGAAATCAGCACCCCATTTAAGCAAATCATTGGTGCTTGGCTCAAATACACTAACCCCCGACATTAACATCAGTATAAAAACAAGGATATTGATATCGATGATTATCGGAGTAATATAATACCCTTCCCTTGGAACAAACAACGAAAAGAAACCCTGAACCTTTCCCAGCGAAGCAGCCGGCGTTTCGTTCATGCCAGCCTCCTCGTGCGATTGTAGTTCGGTTTCTGTTGACGTTACTTTTTCATTTATCTGATCTTCACTCCAAGACGATTGTATCTTATTAAATTCTGCAATAAAATTATTGATGTTATCCTTATTCTTTCCCCAATCTATAAGTTGATTTCCCAAACATTTACTCAGAAGATTTACTGTGTTCTCATTAATGTTTAGATTGACTTCTTCGTTCCATGAGCGCATTGAAAAGCCTGTGTAAGCCGTAAACCCTGATTTATTAATATTGGTGGTATTCCATCCTAACTGCCTTGCCGCTTCAAGAGCAATTGCGAGGTAACGGTCTGGACTTAAGCCATTCAGGTCTAATGATTCTTCAAATTTAGGGGTAAAGCCAAATGCCATGTGATATTTTTTAGGTTCTAAGACCTAAAAATAAACAATTTTTTGGCATTAATAAATCCCAATCACCTTACCGGCTTGGGCGCTACAGGCAAACTTTCGTGTCCGTCGGCATCAACCGACTGCACCGCAAAAAGGTAATTGTCCTTTGAATAATCCAAAGTGGCATGCGTATCTGTTACATAAAATTTCTGCTCCCAGTACGGGCTGGTGGTTTCGCGCATCAGCACATAGTAACCGGCGGGCTTCTTACCCAATGCAGGAGCTTCCCATTTTAATTCGGTTTTATTTGTCAGTCCGCTGGTCACGACGCCAACATTTTGGGGTTCGGCGGGCGCTAATGCCAGGTTAGCCAATACTGAAAGGTTCATCCGGGCCACTTTTTGCACATAATTAAAATCGACAAAATCAGGCAGATCGCCGTAGTCTATACCATTTTCGGTACGGATGGTTTGGTGTTGACGTGTAAAGTCTTCGTTCATCTCGGTGAGGCGCACTGCTGTATAACCCTGCTGCAGGAAAGGAATATGGTCGCCGCCGCGCAGGTAGCGGTCGCGCCTGTAGATCAGCTTTACATTAAGTTGATCAACATACCTTTCAGCCGTTTCCTTGACGTACCGTGCTAACTCACGCGACTGGCTATCGTTTTCACCCCCTAATGAAATAAGGCCCGCTATTTGTTTTTGATTTTCTGCCGCTACTGTCGGCACACCCTCGCTGAATACACGCACATGGATATTGTCCTTCAGATCGTTATCCATACCATGCGTATTGCCTACGATATCATTATTCAGCACGGCATCTATATTCCAGTTTTCAGCTTTGGCCCGTTTGGCCACATGCGTCGACCCATATAAGCCCTGCTCCTCACCTACTACAGCCATAAAAATGATCGTCGCAGGGAATGAGCGTTTTGCCATAACCCTCGCCAGTTCCATCGATACAGCCGTTCCGGAGGCATCGTCATTGGCGCCAGGTACGTCGCCGGTTGGGTCCATCACATCGCTTTTCCGCGAGTCGTAGTGCCCGGATACAATATAAACCCGTGTATCTTTTGGATCGGTACCTTTCAATATGGCCAGCACATTTTTCAAATGTGCCGGGTTATTTACCCTTTCGCTTTTGGGCTGGGTGAAAGTATCAAACTGCACCGTCATCCTGCCATGCGATTCGGCGGCATACCGTTCATATTCCGCTTTTATCCAGTTACGAGCCGCGCCTACGCCGGTGGTTTGACTGGTGGTATCGCCCAAAGTGTGGCGCGTCTTAAAGCTCACCAGCTTTCTAATGATCGTCTCGATATTTTTCGATGATACTTCGTCAGTCATCTGTTTAATAACCGCGTCCTGCCTGATGGTGGTTTGAGCCATCGCAGAAAGGCAGCAAAATAATGGCAGAATAAATTTTAGATATCTCATAACGATGTTACTGTAGAGACACAATACTTTGTGTCTCTTTTAATAATTTATCAGAGACGCGAAGTATCGCGCCTCTACGTTTTAAATATGTTTTCGAAATTATCTTTATTTAGCATCCACTGCTGTGGATTGTCATAAATATAATCACGTATTCGCGCATGTTCTATATTGTTCCTTATTACCCTGTCATAATAGCCCGGCTGCCAGCTAAATTCTATATCATTTAATGTGGAATATTTCTTAACGGACGATTTATAACCGCGTATGATCGATGCAAGATTTTTACTTTGAGGACCAAATTTGCTGAGCTCCCAGGTTTCTTTGTAGGGTTTATTAATAAATAATATTCCATGCACATGATCAGGCATGATAAGAAACTCATCTAATTCAACATAAGGATGGAATTGCGGTATACGTATCCAACTGTCATAAGCAACTGAACCAATTTCAGATACCTGTAGAGACGCAATACCTTGCGTCTCGTTAATATCACCAAAATATTTGCTTCTATCTTTAGCGCAAATTGTTACAAAATATAATCCATGCGAGCCATAGTCCCAGCCCTCCAATCTTGAAGATGAAATTCGATATTTATTTTTAAATCTGTCTTCCATATTTATTGAAGCGCGGGTATAAAGACGCGAAGTATCGCGTCTCTACAAATCTTCTGCCAGTTCCAATATATTCCCCGGCTGGGTGAAATTACTTCGCACAAAATGGCACCATTCACAGTCCTGCTTTCCGCAGCCGGTATTAAAATCGTGGCCCATTATTTTTTGATATACGGTGCTGATCTGTTCTGTTACCGATGCTGTGTCTTCCGGCGTAATATTCACATGTTCCTTATGATATTCATCAACATTTACCGGTTCAACAAAATCAAACACTGTATCTATCACCTGCCAATCTTTGGTGCGATCATGATCCACTAATAACTTATAAAAAACAGCCTGACGCCAGTAGTCGCCGCCGTTGGGGTTACTGTCATCCGGCCTTGCGAATTTATTCTTAGCGTATTTCAGGTTGCCGGTTTTATAATCAACCACGGTTACGTTTTTACCTACGAACTCCACTTTATCCAGGTTGCCTTTTACCGGCACGCCGGCTACTTCTATATTCTTTACAGGTAATTCTACCAGCGCTATTTTATTCCACGATAGTACATTCTTTTCATAATATGGCGGTAAAATCTTTTCGCCGTAATCCATCCTGCGTTTCAAGTCATCTTTGGTGAACGAATCCCGGTTGCGCCACATATAAGCGCGGAAATCTTTCATGAACGCTTCTACCGGCATAAACTCTTCGCCGTTATCTTTCAAATTCTTAAATGCTTTCCGCAAAGCATCATGTACTGCCGACCCGAAAGTCGCAGCCGGGTTTTTACCGGAAGGTACTCGTATGAGGCACTGGAAATAAAACTTCAGCGGGCAATCGAGGTAGCTATTCAAGTGGGTAACCGATAGCGTATAATTCTGCAGCAACTGGTCGATATAATTTTTGTCGATCAGTTCAACTTTTGGTTTATCGTCCCCGCTCAATTGGGTAAGATAAAAACCGATCATATCCTCCTCATTTACCCGTGGATGCTCTACCTGCAGATGCGTTGATGCCAGTATCTCGCCTACAAATTGCGAAGCTTCCTGGTCCTTGCCCTTTTTGTCCTTATTGGCGTACGATATAACGAGGTGTTGTTTTGCACGGGTCAACGCTACATAAAATAAGCGCCTCGATTCCTCGGCCTGTGCAATATCGTCGGATGAAGCCTGCGTCAACGTATCGGGGTAGCTGAAGCCATAATTGCGGCCCTTGCCGTCCCAGGTCTTTTTATCGCAGCCGATCAAAAATACGTGCTCAAACTCTAACCCTTTTGAGCCGTGCGCGGTAAGAAAATTCACACCATTATCCGAATAGATCACCTGGTTCAGATCGAGCCGGATATCATTCTTTTTCATCAGTTCGATAGTATTCACCAGGTCGGCTAATTTGATATCCGGATTTTTCCGGATTTCATCCTTCAGAAAATCGAAGAAATTGGTGAGCACCTGCATGTACCAGCCTTTATCCGGCTGCTCCATCACGTATTTCAGGATACCCATTTTGGTGATCAGCTGCTGAAAAAGCTGCTGCATCGTAACACTTACCGACCCTTTCAGTAGTTCGTCGATATGACCGATAACGGTTTTCATCTCCATATTTTGAACGACATCAAACAGGCCGGGCTGCGCGGGCGCCCTTAATTCGCTGATATACCTGCGCAACGAGGTTTTCGGTTCATTATCTGACGATGTCCTGAAATTTTCCTTGCTTACTGCGATACTTGCTTTCGCTATATCTATCGGCGGGATGCCAAAGAAATCATAATGCATGATCTCGAAAAGCAATTCATCACCGCTGTAGGGCGAATCCATTTCCATCGCCAGGTAGCGCAATATATTGATGATCTTTTCGCCGAAAGGCAGGTTTAATATATCGATCTTCCTTTTGATAGTGACAGCGATCTTTTGCTCGTCAAGATATTTTACAAGCTGCTCAGCCTGGCTGTGGTTACGGTAAATCACTGCTATCTCGCCGGGTTCGGTGCCATGTTCTGTCAACGTTTTTATTTGCCCGGCTATAGCTACCAGTTCCTGGTCGGGGTTTTCATATTCGCGGATCGCGGGTTCAATCGCAAGATGATCAAACCTGGGGTGTGCGGCTTGTATATGTTTGTCGAGGTGAAGCTGTTGTGTTAATCGCTCCTTATTATTGTCTATTAATACACGGGATATATCGAGTATATTCTGATTTGAACGATAATTGTGCTTCAGCACGACGATCTTCAGGTTTTTTGAGTATTCGGCAGAAAAATCCAGGATGTTCTTCATGTTGGCGCCCTGGAACTTAAAGATC
>Ga0207064_1038_pt1 | contig 22656 bp, 19 predicted proteins | sample Alteio_BWMinCont_26_FD_153488 | JGI IMG/M metagenome (GOLD analysis project Ga0207064, IMG submission 153488) | Enriched cells from forest soil in Barre Woods Harvard Forest LTER site, Petersham, Massachusetts, United States -... | ecosystem: Environmental > Terrestrial > Soil > Temperate forest >...
GCATAGACCCTTGTTCGGTTTTGGGACCGCGTTACGGTCACACGGAGGCTACAAAGCAATGGTGTCTTCCGGTCAGTTGTTTCAATCAGAACGAGGCGGCGAGCTTGCGAGTGTCGTGAATCGAGAGATGCCACCTGCCGCGAGAAATGAAAGACTGAACACTTTTCGCATCCTCATTGCAGACGACCATGAGATCGTGCGGCAGGGAATCAAGTCTCTGCTCGAGAAACATCCAGGATGGGAGATCAGCGGCGAAGCCAGAGACGGGCGCGAGGCGGTGGAACGCAGCAAAGCACTAAATCCTGATCTGGTCCTTCTTGATATTGGGATGCCTACTCTGAATGGTTTGGACGCGGCGCGGCAGATTCTAGCGGCATGCCCGTTGACCCGTGTTCTCGTTCTGACCATGCACGATTCCGAGCAGGTGGTGCGCGATGTACTGGCGGTGGGAGCTCGTGGTTTCCTGCTGAAATCGGATGCCGGCCGCGATCTTGTCACCGCGGTGGAGGCCTTGCAGCGTCACGGTACGTTTTTCACGTCCAGAGTCGCCGAACTGGTGGTGGAGGGATACTTGAATCCCCATCGCGCGCCGGAACCTCTCAGCAGAAACCGACTGACCCCGCGCGAAAGGGAGGTCGTGCAGCTCCTCGCGGAGGGAAAAACCAGCAAGGAGGTGGCAGTGGTCTTGAACTTGAGCGTAAAAACGACAGAGACCCACCGAACCAACATCATGCGCAAGCTGGATCTGCATTCGGTGGCTGACCTGACCCTCTACGCTGTCCGCAACGGCATCGTGCAGGTCTTCTAGCGACCCCGGGACATGCCGTCTTGGGGGGCGGCAGATGCCGTTAATGCGAGTCTGACGGCCTCCTAGGTGCACTACCGGATTTCGGTTCTTTCCACGGCCGAGTAGGCTCGAACGAGCGATCCAATTCTTAGATGCATTTTGCTAATTCCGGGGCTGCAGAGTCCCGAAGGGACCTGGCGATGGTAGCAATCGAGAACTCAAACTAAGGGATAAAGGAGAATGACCCGAGGATTGAACTTTGATTGGAAACCAAAACAGTGCTGGGCGCAAATCCTAGGCAACGCCAAGGGTTCCCGGCACCCTCTGAATTGGGTCCGCTGCGCCGAAGGCGGACAGACGTATGGAGGCTCACACGGCTATCACGCGACGAGTCTTGGTTCTGTGCGCAGATGCGGCCAATAGCCGGATGGTTGAAGACGCCACTCGGTCCTGGATGTTCGAAACGGTTGTCTGTTCATCCTTGCGGGAGGCGGAAGTTCTTCTAGCCGAAAAGAATTTTGCTCTGGTTTTCTGCGAGGAGCGTTTTGTGGATGGAACCTATGCCGACCTGCTCACTGTGGTCGGACGCTCTTACAAAGTCGCCGTCGTCGTGATGATTTCGGATGTTAATCAGGACTCTGTTTTTCGCGAAGCGATGGCATTGGGCGCGCTGGGGGTTGTCGCAACCCCCTGTTCGATCCAGGATGCGCGATGGATGGTGATACGCGCGACGGAACATGGATCTGGCAATTCAAGATCCACGCTGAATTCGCGGAATACATCGGCGGCGGCGTCCAATGGCGTCCCACGACCTGAATAAACTGGACCTGCAGGCGATGCTCACAGGAGGCCAACGGTATGCGGTTGCTGAGCGTTCGACTGATTGTCGCACTCATCCTGGGGATGGCCCTAGTCTCGCTTTCTTCTGCCTATTATCAGGTTTTGGTCGGCCAACGTGGCTTACGCAAAGACCTGGAACGCCGCGCAGAAGTACTGGGTGAGAGTCTTGCCGGGAATGTCGAGCGGGACCTCGAGAAGGGTTCCATGCACGCGTTGGAACGCATTGTGGAACGCTTTGGCAATCGCGAACACCTCGTCGGTATAGCGATTTACGACCAGCAAAACAATCCAGTCGTGGCCACGCCGGATCTCGCCTCGATCCTTACGGTCACGCCCCAAATTGTGCCCCAAGCCATGCGTGAGAACCGTGGCATCGGTGTCTTTCAGAAGCTGGGCGCAGCCCACTTGCACATTTATGTTGTGCCGCTCCACGGGACGGAGGAAGACGGCGCTGTCATCGGCAGTTTGGCAATCGTTCATGACACGGGATATATCCCGGCCGAAGCCCGCCACATTTGGCGGGAGACCTTCCTCAGCGCTCTGGTCTATGTGCTACTGATTACGGTGATCACTTTGCTCATCGTGCGTTGGAGTATTGCGGGACCGATCGCACGGACCGCCCAATGGATGCGCGCGCTGCGTACTGGCATGGTGTCTTCGCGTCAAAATGCTCCCGACTTGCAACTGTTCCGTCCGCTGGCGCGAGAGGTTGCCACGCTGGCAGAAAGCCTGAATCAGGCACGATCGGCTGCTGAAAACGAGGCTCGCTTGCGGGAAGCCTCAGTCTCATTGTGGACAGCAGACCGGCTCGCAGTGCATGTGCAGACGCGCCTGGATGGAGGACGCCTTCTGGTGGTGTCCAATCGTGAGCCCTACATGCACGTTCGGCAGGGCAAGTCGTGGCAAGTGGTGGTGCCACCCAGCGGCCTGGTCACCGCTCTGGAACCCGTGCTCCGCGCTTGCGACGGCACTTGGATTGCGCATGGCAGCGGTGACGCTGACGCACTCACCGTTGACCAGCACGACCGTTTACGTGTGCCTCCGGATGATCCACGGTATGCTCTTCGCCGGGTGTGGCTCACCAAGAATGAGGAAGAAGGCTATTACTACGGATTTGCCAATGAGGGCCTCTGGCCTCTGTGCCACATTGCGCACACACGTCCAATATTTCGTGCCTCCGATTGGGAGCAGTATCAAATCGTAAACCACAAGTTTGCCGACGCGGTACTCGAGGAGATTGAGGACGTAACCACGCCGGTCATATTGCTCCAGGACTATCACTTCGCACTCTTGCCCCGGTTGATCAAACAGCGAAGGCCGGATGCGCGAGTCGCCATTTTCTGGCACATTCCGTGGCCGAACCCGGAAGCCTTTGGTATTTGCCCCTGGCAACGTGAGTTACTCGACGGGCTACTGGGCGCGGACCTGATTGGTTTTCACATTCAGTCCCATTGCAACAACTTCCTGCAGACTGTGGACCGGGCCCTCGAGTCGCGCATCGACGGGGAACATTTTTCTGTCCGGCGTCTGGGCCATCTCACTGTTGTCAAGCCCTTTCCCATTAGTGTGGATTTCGCGGAGGAGAAGCCAGTGGAGGAAGGCGAACTCTCGGAGGTAATTGACCGCGCGGCCCTGCTAAAGACACTTTCCACCGATGCGGCTTTTATCGGTCTCGGAGTTGATCGTGTCGACTACACAAAGGGCATCCTGGAGCGCTTCGCGGCAATCGAACGCTTTCTCGACACCTACCCTAACTACCAGGGACAGTTCACATTTGTGCAGATCGGAGCTCCCAGCCGCACCCACATCAAGCGCTATCACGACCTGTTCAATGAGATGGAAGCCGAGGCAGAGCGCATCAACTGGCGCTTTCAAACCGATACTTGGAAGCCTATCGTCCTGCTGAAACGACAGCACAACCACGACGAGATTCAGGACTACTATCGCATCGCCGACTTGTGCCTGGTCACCTCGCTGCATGATGGCATGAACCTGGTGGCCAAGGAATTCCTGGCAGCCCGGCGTGATGAGCGCGGCGTTCTCGTCCTTAGCCGTTTCACCGGTGCAGCCCGGGAGCTGCAAGATGCGCTCCTGGTGAACCCCTACGACATCGATCAGACGGCAGAAGCGATTCGGGTTGCTTTGGAGATGTCTCCAGAAGAAGTACAGGAGCGCATGCGCCGCCTGCGCAAGGTCGTCAGGGAATACAACGTATACCGTTGGGCCGGAAGTCTGATTGGCGATCTGTGCGAGATACGACTGGACGTCGAGCAATCGATCCACGAAAAGTCCGACCCTTTGGTGCCGGTCGCCTAACCATGCTGAAAAGAAGGGATCTATTGCCTATCGCAGAAGATCAAGTCGAAATCGAGCAGTTCATTGAAATGGTGGCGGACTCGGAACACTCGGCACTTCTGCTCGACTATGACGGAACCCTGGCCCCATTCTTCGTTGATCGGCAAGAAGCACTACCCTATCCGGGCGTAGTTCCAACCTTACAAGAAATCATGGGATCTGGACGCACTCGTGTCGTCATCGTTACCGGTAGAAGCGCTCATGAAGTTGTGCCCCTACTTGGAATTCATCCTCATCCCGAGATTTGGGGTGCGCATGGCCTGGAACAGCTGCGACCCGACGGGACCTACGAGATTCCACCTTTGGGAAAAGATGTGACAGCTGCACTAACCGACGCGGGCCGGTGGCTGGCCGCGGAAGGATTGCAGGATCTCGCGGAGGGCAAAACTGGCAGCATCGCAGTGCACTGGCGGGGACTCGCGGAATCCAAGGCCTCAGAAGTCCGTCAACGAGTCTTGGACGGGTGGTTCATGATCGCTCAACGAGCGCTGATGTCGATCTTGGAGTTTGACGGTGGAGTTGAAATGCGCGTGCCCGACCTTGACAAGGGGGACGCAGTTCAAACCATCGCCAGGCAAATGGGCCGCGAGGATCCGATCGCGTATCTGGGAGACGATGCTACCGATGAACGAGCGTTCGATTCCCTCGGAGCTCGAGGCCTCAGCGTGCTGGTCCGTCCCGAATGGCGAAAGACTGCAGCGCAGTTGTGGCTCCAGCCACCTCACGAGTTGCTGAACTTCCTGACGCTATGGATGGAGGCCTGTTACAAGAGTCGGCGAGAGAATCGCCGTGGCGCACCACATCACGAGGACTCGTTATGACCGACGAGCAAGTACAGCCCACGGAGCTTCGAGAGCGAAAGTCAAAGAAGCCCTTCTATTTCAATACCTCCGAGCACCTTCTGCGTATTGGCAGGGAGAAAGCCACGAACCTCTCTCAACTTCTGGAGGGGTTGCGCCGATGTCCTGGAGATTCGGTCTTTCAACACACGTTCCGTACCCTCCAGGAGCATCACTTCATCCGCCGTGGTTTTTCCAACGATTTTGCGCACTGGGCACTTTCGGCGTGTAACGAACCGGCACTCGCCGAACGCCTGGCTAGCGTAGACGTTCGAGAGTTCACTTCAATCGAAGATCTGCGCCAGTCCTTGGTACAGGTTCTTGAGGATTACGGGCAGCACAATCCGGATGCCGCCGTGCGGGAGGCAGATGAGCCGTTCCACTTTTGCGCTTCCGATATTGTCGTGCTGCCTACAACGTTCGTGCCGGATACTCTACCAGGCTTTGCCGACGGGCTCAGGCGCGTCAGTATCCACTCCATCCATCACCACTTCATTGAGGCGAGGCTTCGGTTGAAGCTCATGTCCAACGACTTTTCTCAATGGCTGCTTGAGGAGATGGGTCTTCCGGATGCAGCCCGCGCAGTTAACCACATTGACATCTACACCGTCACCATGGAAAACGTGCGTCAGCAGATAGTCCGTATTTTGGAGCGTGCCTTGCAATGAGGAGGGAGAAGCTATGAAGACGCCAGAATTCATCACCGAGACCAGCAGCTCCTTCCCTGACGGTCACACGACTGCGCTGGCTCCGGTCACGCATGCAGCGGATGTTGCAGAAAGGCGGCAGACTCTCCGGGACTTTCGTACGCCACCGGCCCCAACGCCCCCAGCGCACCTGGACGATTACCGGAGCATCATTGGTCAGGCCAACCTCGACGTCTTGCGCTATCTGGCCCGGGACCTCAAAGGCAAGACGATCAAGATGGTGAATTCGACGGCCGTTGGTGGCGGCGTTGCCGAAATGTTGAACCGTCTTGTTCCTATGCTCACCGAGCTCGAAGTACCCACCCATTGGGACGTAATCACTGGTGGCAACGATTTCTTCGAAGTGACCAAGGCATTTCACAACGCCCTGCAGGGAAGTGACTATCAGCTCACCCAACATGTGAAAGAAATATTTCTCATGTACAACGAGCAAAACATGAAGCGCATGCAATTCGGCGAAGACCTGGTGGTGATCCACGATCCGCAGCCCGCCGCACTGGTTCGTACCCGGAACGACTCCGCTTCACATTGGGTCTGGCGTTGTCACATCGATCTCTCTCATCCCAATCCTCAGGTTTGGGATTTCCTGCGCCCCTACATTGAACAGTACAACGCGGCCATCTTTTCCTCGCAATCTTTTTCCCGCCAGCTTCCCATTCCGCAATACCTTTTTTATCCGTGTATCGATCCTCTCTCCGAGAAGAACAAGGAACTCGACGATTCGACCGTGCAGGCAGTTTGTGATGAATTCGGGATTGACCGTTCACGTCCGATCGTCACCCAGGTCTCACGCTTTGACCGGGCGAAGGACCCGGTGGGAGTGATCCAGGCCTTCAAACTTGCCAAGAAGTATGTGGATTGTCAGCTGGTGATGGCGGGCGGCGGGGCCAGTGACGATCCGGAGGGTGCGGCGGTCCTGCATGAGGTCAAAACCGCAGCCGGTGAGGATCCCGACATCATCATCCTTGACCTGCCGCCCTGGTGTGCACTGGAGATCAATGCGTTGCAGCGCGCCTCGACGCTGGTAGTGCAAAAGTCCATCAAGGAAGGGTTCGGCCTCACTGTTACTGAGGGCTTGTGGAAGGGCAAGCCTACCATCGCGGCCGCCGTGGGAGGTATTCCCAACCAGATTATCCATAAGCATACCGGCCTTTTGGTCCACTCCATCGAGGGATGCGCCTACCAGATCCGCTACTTGCTGACGCATTTGGACTTTGCGCGACGCTTGGGAGAGAACGGCCGCGAGCATGTTAAAGAGAATTTCCTGATGACGACGAACGTCAAACGCTGGCTACTGCTACTTCGCATCCTTACTGGCACTCAAACCGCACTCCACCCCGGGGCAGAGTAAAAGAGTTGCATCGACAGCAAACGCGCTCGCTAAGGTTCAATAACTGTTTTGGAATGTGATAGATTGCATCACAGGGGCGCGTAGCTCAAACGGATAGAGCATCGGATTTCTAATCCGCTTTAGCCAGAAGCAGCCTAATGCACCGACAGGCACTACGTCGCAAGAACCCAGTATTGACGCTGCTTTCGTCGTCGGCTGCATTGCAGGTTGACGCACCAAGTCGCACCGAAAACCAAACCCAACTGACACCAGAACTGACACCAAGAATTTTCGGTGTGACAAGGGCGTCCCGGTTTCAGAACCCAGTTCCGACCCGTTAGCTTCTAGTCGGAGCGGGAGTGCAACCCAGTCATTGGACACGGGCTTTCGTGAATCAGCCATTGTTAACGATCGACTACTACTTTCCAGTCCAAAGATCCACTGCGGTGCTCTGGAACGTATTTGTTGGGCTGGCATGGCTACGTTGTCGCCACCCGACCCAATCGGATCCTGCAGTTCGCTGTACCAACAATAACATTAGACCCACTCCCGTGAGCCCTGTTAGCGCTGCTTTTGTGCTGAGTCGGTTGTTTTAACCTATCCCCAGACTCATCGGCCATGGACGCGGCAACAACAAGAACATCAAAAGCGCCCCGATGAGCGCCATGTTCTTTGTGAAGTTGATCATGTCGATCTGCTTCATTTGTGCGTCGTCCAGCTTCCAAAAACTATGCATCTGGAACGACACGCCCAGCAGGAAGATAATCAGCAATCAGTAGAATGACTCCGGTTCCTGCCACCGCCAGCTTGGGAGACGGCGTTCCCTTCGCCTTCGCGAACTCACTCATGTAGCTGAGGTTCGTGAAGTGGTTGAAACTGGCTATCAACCAATACGCGCCAAAAATGATCTTTCCGATCAGAAAAGCGACGTTCATCTCGGCTCCTTCCTTTCGGCAAGTGATGTTAAGACGCCCTCTCCAACCGCCTTTCCGAAACGCTCCTTGTGCCAATTCGATCCAGTTCTTGGCACAGCATCCTGAGTTTTTCGGAGCGGTGGTGATATTCGCCGAGTTGAGAAGATGTAATAGCTGCTGGCTGTCTGAGTGTCTGGATTTGACCGTCAATTAACAGGCGGACTTCATCTTTGATGCCACTGGCTGGTGTTGTCATCGTGGGGAGTCTCCAGGGACATTTTAACCGAAACGGAAGTACATCCCGGTGCTGTTCTCAGTGGTGTGCCACAACAGTGTTTTCCGCGACAGTTTCAATCATCTCGCGCAAGGAATAGTAGCCATGGCGATCACGCGAGTCGGGTCCGTCATGCCGCTTGTCCACGGGATGCGACGGTGGCAGCATCCAAAGTGGGATAGAGTTCGAAAACGGAGGTCAAGTTGGTAAGCTCCAGCAATTGGCGGATGCGATTGCTGGGAGCAGCCAGCTTGACTGAACACTGGCTCGCTTGCGCCGTCAAGGCAACAGATATCAGTGCTCCGAAGCCAGAGGCGTCCATCATTTCCACGCCACTGAGGTCGATCACGACTCGACGGGTCTGGCGCGCAAGCTCGGCAATTTCGCTGGACAGTGCGGCGGCTTCAATGCCATATGCAATTCTGCCTTTGCAGCAGATTACGGTTACGTCTTCGGCTACTCGGGTTTCGAGACTCAGCCTCAACTTCAGCTCCTTCTCCTGACCGCTCAAGCGTTGCTCTTCGCACAATGCGCAAATTGACATTTGGCTCATAATCTCTGTCTACCGATTCGACGACCTGGGGCACGTGCGGGACTGTGAAAAGCTCGTAAATAATTGTTACGGAAGTGCGATTGGCGTGGCTGGCGTCAAGCTGCGACAGTCGCAAGTAGTGGGTGCGGAAGTGCGCCAGAGGTCTGCTCAGGGTCGGCAGGCTGCCGACCTATTGGCAGTCTGCTTCTAGGAGTATGAGCGGCGTCTCCAACGAACCGGTGGCGAAATACCGGCCGTGTCGAGCAAGTCACGTTCCGAACACCCACGTTTAGAGCTGTGCCGGTCGGAAGACTGTTTCAAGTGGAAGCGGGAGGTCTGAGACGCTTTTCCTGAGCGTCTAGCAGTTCCTTAAATTCGCGGATCAGTCTGACCATCTGGACGTGGCTTTGCTCCACGGCGATCCGCATACACAGTTCGTGCATCCGTCGCTGTTCATCGGCGGTCATGGGCTGGGGCCAACTTCTCAGAGGATGCGCTGGGAGCCTCTGGGCGTGCCACGTCTGGCTGCCGTGCAACCCGACATCCAGGGAAGGGCCGCCCAGCGCGGTTTGCACGTTACTACAGGGGACAGTAGGTGTCCATCCCTGTATGAACAATCGACTCTAGAATAAACATCAGGACTATGACACACTGCTGCAAGTTATGACAGATCGTGGCTTTGCAATCCTTAGGTTCGTGGGAAAGACTCCAGCTATGGCGTCTTGCGACACGTGCCATCTCAAGTTCTTCGTTCCAATGAAACTGGCCAATGACCCAGAGGGAGCCGAAGAGCACTTGTGACAAAAATTCGCAGACCATAAATGCAGGTCATCGCTTTACGTCAATGTTTTACAAGAGGCCGCCAAGAATCACTAGCCATGGCTGGCTGTCGTTGTCTTTGTTGAGGCTGAGCATGTGAAGCTCGACCGCTTTGTTGCCCTCAAGTTTCGGCCCGACGACGTAGCCAAGCAATCACTCTGACCTCAGCAGCGTCGGTATTCACCCAAATTTAACAATTGCCTGTATTGAAGGTCGCTCCCTCGTTTGATATAAGGACTGGTTTTCAAGCAAGAAGGCTATCCGTGAGGCGCTGTGCTTTCCTTTGTCCCTTCCGTCTGCTAAGAGTTTCGGCCCGCTGCTGGGAGCCTGTGGAATCTCTACGGCGCCAACGCCGAAACTGCGCTTAACTGCAGCAATTGACAAAGCAGCGGAAAGCGGACAAGATTGTCGCCACGTTTCAAGTACGCCTTCCCCCGGGGAACCGATTCGCGGCTTGAACGAGGAGGGAATATGGTCGACCCTCAGGAACGCCCTCAGCGACTCCTTTTTCCTGCCTGGCTGTTTCTTGGGTGTATGCTGCTCTGCGGGATAGCCAGCGCCGCGCCTTCTATTACCCTCTCGAAAACATCCGGACCGCCGACTAGCAAGATTCTGGTCTCGGGCCGTGGTTTTGAATCGAACGTGGGAGTGGATATTTATTTTGGTACTAAGGATGAGACGCTGGTCGTAACCAATGATCAGGGAGACTTCCATAACGCCGCAGTGTACGCACCACGCGGTGCGCGTCCCGGCGAACATTGGATCACGGCGTTGGAGCGAAATAATGACAAAGGCGCGCAGGAACTGTTCCTTGTACAGACCGACTGGGGACAGTTTTCCTTCACACCCGATCACGATGGTCTGAACCCCTACGAGAACGTACTGAACCTCAGCACGGTTGGGAGCCTGCAATTGAAGTGGAGTTTTCCGGCTGGCAGCGGTGTGTCCTCACCCGCTGTCGCAAGTGGAGTGGTCTATATTGGGTCCCTAGATCCTGAGGACAAGGTCTACGCGTTGGACGCAAGAACCGGCGCCAAGCTGTGGAGCTATACGACTGGCAACTCGGTGCTTTCTTCCCCCGCGGTCGCCAATGGGGTGGTTTATGTCGGCTCCTTTGACGACAGCGTCTATGCATTGGACGCCCGCACAGGCGCCAAACTGTGGAGTTACACTACCGGCAGAACTGTGGAGTCGTCTCCTGCGGTTGCGAGTGGAGTGGTTTATGTAGGCTCCTACGACGATAACGTCTACGCATTGGACGCCCGCACCGGTGCCAAACTCTGGAGCTACACCACTGGTGACCCTGTTACTGGCTCGCCTGCAATGGCGAATGGTGTAGTTTATGCCGGCTCGAACGATGGCAACCTGTATGCGTTGAAGGCCCGCACCGGGGCAAAGGTGTGGAGCTACTTCGCCGGCGGCTACGATGTGGGCACGCCCACGGTAGCGGACGGAATCGTCTATGGCGTAGTCGCCGAAGAGATCTTCGCGCTGAACGCTAGCACCGGCGCCTTCTTATGGAGTTACACCACTGGTAGCGTTGTACGCGCCTCAGCCGCCGTGGCAAATGGTGTAGTTTATGTCGGCTCTGACGATTTCAACGTGTACGCGTTGGACGCCCGCACCGGTAGCAAGCGGTGGAGTTACACTACCGGCAGCAGTGTGGAGTCCTCGCCCGCAGTTGCGAATGGTGTAGTGTATGTCGGCTCATTCGATAACTCCGTGTACGCGTTGGACGCCCGCACCGGCGCATTGCAATGGAGCTACTTAACCGGTTCGTGGGTACACTCCTCGCCCGCAGTGGCGGATGGGGTGGTTTACATCGGCTCCGACGACAACGTATACGCCTTCGGCCTGGCCGGTGAGTCACGTGACGGCGCGGCGAAGCAGAAGGCAACTCCCAAACGCCCTGATGCGAGGATGCTTCGTCCCGATTTCAACCTCCGGGTGTCCAAGCCGGGCGCAAGAGCGTCAGGCGCGGAACACTGAGGTTTGCCCTGGGGTCTACAAGGGACAGATTCCAAGCGTCTTGATCTGAAGGCGCTTCGCCCCGATTTCAGCCTCAAGATGTCCCGGCCGGTCGCAACTACGCGGGTGCCGGCTAACAGGGGAGTTCCTAACCGCGGTGCCGGAGTCTACAAGCGTACAAAGCCCCTCTTGGGAGGCGGCTTTTGAATGGCAGCAGGACTTTATTTTGGATTCTTCCTATTGTTGATGCAACCAGGCGACTACACTCATTGAGAATGGGCCGGGGAGGGCCAATGAGTGTTATCGCGATATTACTTCAACTGTTGCAGCGCCGTCTCCGCGAGCCGTTAACACAGCCTCTCTGAAAGTGACTCGGCGAAATTTCGCGCCCAGGCGACCTGACGGTTCTCTGCGACGAACTCAAATTCAGTGGCGACTCTGAGGGGCGGCTTCTCGCTCGATGTACACGCATTCCTGGGAACAACCGCGCATTCGTCAATGAGATTCACGAGCATCGCCCACGACGGTGGATCGAGAATCGCGATGACGTTGAGGTTGTCTCGCTCTCGCCACGGCGTGCCGGCAGCCACTTGGGTCTTCATGCGCCGCAACAGGTCTGTGATCTGGTCGTGAATGTCGCGGTCGTCACATCTGAGTTCGGATAGCGCCTCGATAAGGCGCGTCGCCGCGAACAAACAAACGTCCTCGTAAAGGATTCGGCATCCGGTTTGAAAAACGGGTATCAGGCTCTGCTGCACGAGAAAACCCGGAGGTAGCTGCCAATTCTCGAGTCCGAGATTGCAGATAGCCAGCACGGCATCCGCCGCCTCCACGGCGCGGAATCGCCGCGACTGAAAGGAGCACCCCGCGATGAGGACATTCGCGAGGTAGACAAGTTCTTCACTACGTCGCGCGTACGCTGTGCTCTCGTGGTTCTCCGCGTACAGCAGTTGAGCGCGGATTCGCGAAAACCGGTCGCCGCCAATGGACGGCTCCGCCAGCAGGGGCAACCGGCGGGGATTATTCAGGACACCGTCTTCGATACTCGCCAAAAAGGCGTTGACACGCTCACCTGACAGCGGACGATGCAGGAGATCCCGGAAATAAGCGGTGGACACTGGATCCAAATCCAAAGACGTATCGTCTTCTTGGCGCTGACGAGCGAGCTTCAGGAAGGCCGCAGCATCGGAAGCGGCGACATGTCCCTGTTGCTGGCGGCGTGCTTCGCGGGCATCGGCGATGTCGGCCATGATCTGCTCGTCCGCGGTCAAGACTTCGTACAGACCGCCGTTGTCGACGATGTATTCCGTCGAGATCTGGCAGCATCGCTGCATCAGCTTCTTGAAGAATACGTGATGCTGGTGGTCGAGGATCGTCAGTAGGGAAAGGAGAGCATCCCACGACTCGGTTCGTTTTGCGATGACAGTGTACCCGCTGAAATCATAGCTTTCGCGGGCCTCGAGAATTTCCGCCGCGTCTGGGGACGCCATCAGAGCTTCACCGTCCACGACCAGAAACTGCCGGCTGAGAGCTCCGGTGACGAAATCGAAATCCATTGCAACAAGCTTCTGCGCGGTGACGGCTTCTCCGACTTCGGCCAGCACTTCGAGCCACAAGCTAAAGCGGTCCGCGTCGAATTGCTCCGCGATGCCAGGCGTTTTGCTGCTCCACAGGTCGTCGTCAAAGATTTGGGTCAACTGTTGCGTCGTGGCGAGCGCGATGACCTCGCCGCATTCCTCGAGTCCAAAGTGGCGTACGAGCTGATGCAGCACTTTCGGATCGAGACTTTGCACGACTTGGGCGAGATTGGCGGTCTCCAGAAGACGAGCAAGAAGATGACGAGCCGCTCCCCCTTGGAAGGCAAGTGTGGTCATGTGTGGACGATCCGCGTGAGCGAAGAGTAACACGAGGCGATTTCATGTAACCATACAAATAATAAGTACTTAGCAGAACTTTATGATTGATTTTTCGGGTAGGTTGCGTTATAGTATTAGTAGCTTGAAGGGGCGATTTCCCCGTTCCTCGGGCACCGCGGTACCTTCCGGCTTGCCGCATGGTCTCTGCCACAGAATCCGCGAAGCAATGGACTTGCAAGGCCCAATCGTTGAATTGGGCGAAATGTTTGTAGGTGGGAAGCAGATCGTTTTGGTATAGCAAGCAGCAAAAAGCGGTAGTGATAGGCCTGAAAGAGCGCAGCGGTGAGGTTCGCTTTGGGCATACTCCGACGCGAAAGCCCCGACGTGGAAGGCCGCGATTGAGCAACGTCAAGATGCCGAAAGTGGAATACGTGATGACCGCCGTAAGCGAACGCGGTTTGGTCTGTGCGCATGGACAACCCGAAGCATCACGTTATCCAGCACAAGGCGAAAGGAATACGTTCGCGGCATTGTGTCCACCAATTCGGTCGAATCTAGCTTTTCGCTTTTTAAACGTTGGTTCGTGGCACAAGCAATCAAAGAAGTATCTGGCGCGGTATTTGAGCGAAATGGAGTACGGACAAAGAACTCATCTGGCGTGAACAGGGGCAACTTCGCGGCGTGGGGCGTCCCACCTGCGTCCGTGGGACTTCGCGCATTCGTGCTCATTGAAGGCATTCTTCATTTATAGAGGCAGCCTGCCAGCCAGATACCAGCCCTCTTGGTTGCAGGAGGGTTTGAATCCGTAGCCCGCGGGCACGATTTGCTTTCGCCTTCGGAATCTATGGCCGCGCAAAGCTGAGTAATCATCAACGTGAGTTTAGCGCCGTTCATTTCGTTGCTAACCTGTTCTGCAAGTTCTCGGCAATCGCTGGATATGTCCATACGTTACCTCTTTGGATATTTCAAACAAGGTAGTCGCGGATGCAAGGCTATGTCTGAGCAATTCCGCTCACCGCGATTTTGCAGCTTTACGCCGAGCTGCTGCGTCCTGCGCAGCCGCCGCAATTCGGTCCGCGTGAACTACCTCAAGTTCTGCGGCCACCACCTCGCATACTTGCCCTGCGAGAGCATGACAGCGCGGACGGACTGAGGTTATTGGGCTAATTGCGACGTGTTCGGAAAGGTTACACTCAAAACCCCCGTTGCCGGGTCAATGAGTGCTATCGGGGTTTTTCATTTAATTGACCACTAACGCCCTGAAGCCTTTCGCAACGACAGCACCCGTGCGGTCAAGCAATCAAAAAACTGCGACCTGCGATGTGGAGTGGTCTATGGCGCAGCAAGTTCTTCCATCTGGCCATGCGCCGCGGACCGAAGATTGCCAAGGTAGCGATGGCCCGCAATACTGGCGGTTCACTGTACTGGATGTGGCGCCAGGGCTGGGATTACGAGCAGTGGAACAAGTCCGGTTGGCACGCGGGAGCGCCGGAAATCGCCCTGGAGTGCAGTGGATCACCGGCGTATTGATTGGGCATCCCGCTCCCCTTCGCAGGGGAATTCGAAGTAGTAATCATGATTGCGGATGTGATCGAAGAGATGGTCGGGTCGGACTGAGTTCCTGACCGCAACGATTGCGAGCGAGCCTTGGTTGGAACGCGCAACCTATCAACGAGAGCGAAATGGCGCTCTTCACCGAGTGCATGCCGTAGTGCGCTCGAAGAATGCTTGACACCGCCGACATTTTTAGAGATGGCGATTGTTCGCCCTACCGAAGGGGGTCAGTTCATGTGGCTGAGCAAAGCAAATTTGGCCACATCAACCAGAGTGCCGAACGAACGGCAGCTGTCAACCTGGCAAGTCAGAATCAGCGTTTTTCAATTCTGCATCCTCATCACGGTGCCCCAATTGACCTTGCATGCTAGTATTGCCGCCTTGTTTCTGCGAGTCCTCTTCCGTGGCGCCCTTGCCCCGATCCTGATCCCTCGATTTCATCGTGAATGTTCTCTCTTCTCACCTAACTATGCCACTCTCAACACTGTCGCTCGCTGACGAGATCTTCGCTCTTCCTCAACTGGGTTCAGTAGAGTTGTTCGCGATTATTCTTTGCTTACCTAACACATCAGGCCGCGGTTTAAGGGGATGAACGGCCGACTCGTCTGCCTTAATGGTAACTTCCACCGTCGCACCGGCGTTCAAACGAACCTCATGTGCGGTTTTGTCAATGAGAGTATTGTCAATGGTGATCAAACTGGTCTCCCCTGCCTTTGAGCGCAATCTGCGCTATTTCAGGTGTGTGCGGAATTTCGGACTTCAAAATCATTTCCACCGCTCCAGGCAAGGTGACAGCGGCTGATCCAGTCATGGTTTGTCCTCTTTCCTACGAATCCACATTTGAAATCAGATTCAGTCCGCTCTCCGCAAGGCCTGACGGCCTAGCAGCCCCGTTTGTCGCTGATGCGGGCAGTGTAATAGGAACAAAATAACTGGTTCACCTCAAAGCTTGGGCGTTTTCGGCATCCTTGATCACTTGATTCTGCGGAGGCACGCTCACGGTCTCGTCGGGTTTTGTGAATATTGCCAACAGGCTTGCGAGATCGAGATCAGCAACGGCGCGAGCCTGGAGTCGGCGGTGAACTTCTTGGGGCAAAGGCATGCTCTATCTCCCGCACCAAGCTTAGGAGGCAGGGAGCGGGAGGACTGTTTCATAATGCTCACTCTGGGAAATTGGAGAGTACCTTAGTCTTAGACCCACGCTCGGAGGCAAACTCGTGGTAGTCCTGACCAGCCCAGGAATGGCTAGCAATTTCGACTGTTTGCCTGAACAAGTCGTAGACCGAGTGAGGCAGCTCAAGACCTGAAGCCTCCGCCTGTTGTAAACAGGCGTCTCTAACAATCTCGGCAGCGTCAAGTACTTTTGAGCGCACCAGCCCGTGCACTCCGAAGAGCGCGCCATTTCGCTCTCGTTGGCATTCACTTGAGAAACATGCGGCTCCCAACGAAGTTCCTTTAGCCAAGATCTCTGGGAAAGGCAAATACTTAAGGACCAGACCACTCCGGCAGTTTATTATAGGTCTGGCGGCCATGGTTCGACTGCTCACAATTGCTCACTTTCGGAGGGCGCAGCGAGCACGACGATAAAAAGAAAGCGAGTCAAGAGGAAGGCTGCCCAGGGCACAGGAGGAGGATTGTTTTGTGTCGAAGTTGTTTATGCGGTCTTGCCGGCGCTGTCTCTTCTCGCATCCCTCTGGTTCAAGAGTGCACGTACCTTGCGTGCCAATTCAATGGGAAGAAAAGGCTTTTCCAGGTAGCCGGTGCCTTGCACGAAGTGCTCCGGCAGGCCGGTGATATCCTCCATGTAGCCAGAAATCAAGAGGAACTGCATTTCTGGCCGCAGGGCGGTTGCTTTTTTCATCAACTCCAGCCCATTCAGCCTGGGCATCATAATGTCACTGACCACGAGATCAATGTTGCCGGCATTGTTCTCGATAATCCGGATCGCCTCGGCGCCGTCCTCCGCCGCCAGTACTGCGTAGCCGCGCTTCTCGAGAGACACTGAAATCAATCTCCGCAGGGCCGGTTCATCCTCAACCACCAGCACGGTTTCGATGCCGGTAAGGATCTCGGTTTGCGTCGGCGGCGTCTCATCCTCCACCTTCAATTCGGTACCTACGGTCGGTGGCAGGTAGATTCGAAACTTGGTGCCTTCTTTCACTGCGCTCTCAACTGTGATGTACCCCCCGCTCTGCCGTACGATGCCGTACACTGTCGAAAGGCCCAGCCCCGTGCCTTTGCCTTCCTGTTTGGTAGTAAAGAAAGGCTCAAAGATCCGAGCCTGGGTTTGTTCATTGATGCCAGAGCCGTTATCGCTCACCGCCAGCATCACATAGGATCCCGGTTGCACGTCGATATGCCGACCGGCGTATTCCTCATCCAGTTCCGCATTGGCTGTTTCAATCACTACTTTCCCGCCCTGGGGCATGGCATCGCGAGCGTTGACCACCAGGTTGATAAGGATCTGCTGAATCTGTGCGGGGTCAACCTTGACCGGTTGCAGATCCGGCTCCAGCACGGGAACTAGGTCGATGTTCTCCGGGATGAGGCGGCGCAACAGCTTGTGTGTCTCCCACACCACGGTGTTGACGTCCAGAATCTTTGGTTCGAGCACCTGCCGGCGACTGAGAGCCAACAATTGGCGCGTCAGGGAGGTGGCTCGTTGGGTAGCGGCTTTGATCTCTTCCACATTCCGGCGCAGGCCTTCAGTTGCGCCGGCTTCTTCCAACAACAATTCGCTGTATCCCAGGACAATCCCAAGATAATTGTTGAACTCGTGGGCCATCCCTCCAGCCAAGTGCCCCACCGCTTCGATCTTCTGTGCCTGGCGTAACTGTTCTTCCAGTGCCCGCCGTTCGGTGACGTTCTCGACGATCACCTCGACCCCCGCGGCCCTCTGATGTTCGGTGCCTAAGACCCGGCCACTTAGACGCGCCGTGATCAGACGCCGATCCCGCCGCTTCCACTGCACTTCTTCTTCAATCTCTCTGGTCAGCTCCCACTTATGCAACAGACGCAGCCCTTCTTCTCGTTCGGCGAAAACATCTACGACCACGCTCAGTTTCAGAACCTCATCCGCTGAGTTGTACCCCAGCATGGCCACCAAGGCAGGGTTCACGTCTAGGAAGCGACCGTCCAGAGTGCCGCGATAAATGCCGTGGACCGCACCTTCAAACACCGACCGGTGATGGGTTTCCGATATCTTCAGGGCCGCATCGGCCCGCACGCGCTCGGTGATGTCACGGATATTGCACTGAACCACCTGGGTCCCATCAACTGGGTAGACGTTGCTGACAAACTCTACGTTAATTCGGCGCCCGTCCTTGGTTTCAAGCGGCAAATCGTCGTAGCGGATCACTCCCTTGGTTTGGAGTTCGAGAAAGGCGGACCGGGAGGCGGGAACATCTTTAAACGGACCGATTTCCCAGAGTTTCTTTCCCACGAACTCAGCGTGGGTATACCCCAACATCTCAACCAAAAAGGGGTTAACGTCGGCGATCTGTCCCGTCTGGAAATCGAGAATCAATATTCCATCTTTGGCGGTTTCGAAGAGCCGCCGGTAGCGGTTCTCGGAATCTTCCAGTGCCTGTTGCGCTCGGTTGCGTGCCACCTCGGCGGACTTCTGCTGCGAGATATCCACGACCGTGCCTTCGATGATAGCCGGGAGTCCGTCCTCTCCCAGCACCGGCTCGACGTTCTCCAGCACCCACACCGAACTCCCATCCTTGCGTCGCAATTGCGAAGCGAAACTGGTGAGGGAGTCGGTACTCCGGCACTGTTCAAGGAAATCGTGACGATCCGTGGGAGAAAAGTAAAAGTCGGAGGCGTGGCAGGCTAGCAGTTCCTCCCGCGACGCATAACCCATGATCCGCATAAACGCGGGATTGCACTCGAGAACCTGGCCGTCCAGAGTGGTTCGGTAGAATCCCACGACACTCGACTCGAAGAACCGCCGGTAGCGCTCATACGACTCCGTCCTGGGATTCGATCCCAAGGTTCGGCGGTCTTCCAGATGTACCATCACCTGCCGCGCCAGGGTTCCCAGCATGTGCGTTTGCTCTTCGGTCAGCGCACGCGGAACATGATCCATCACCGACAGCGTTCCCAGTGCGTACCCGTCAGGTGTCAGCAAGGGGGCCCCGGCGTAGAAACGGACTCCCGCCTGCGTTACCAGGTGGTTCTTGACGAAACGGATGTCCTGCAGGGTGTCAGAAACGATGAGTACATCGGGTCGAGTGATGGTGTGGGTGCCGAAGGAGGTTTCCCGCGGGATCTCGCTTACGTTCCACCCGACTTTTGACTTGAACCATTCTCTCTCGGCGTCGATGAAGCTAACTGACCCGATAGGGGTGCCACAGATGTAGGTAGCGAAACGAACAAGATTGTCGTAACGCTCCTCTGGAGGGGTATCCAGTATCTGACAATTCCAGAGGATTCTTGTCCTCGCGACTTCGTCCCCGAGCAGACGCGACTGCATACGGCACCCCAAATGCCGAATTATTACTTCGACCTTTTAGCAAATGCTTATAGCATATTCTTGTCCTTGCGGCAATTCACCACTGAGATTATCTCGTCGGCGTATGATCTGACCAGTGAATTCAGCAAGGGAAGCGTCGTCCTTTCAGACGGTGAGGGTAGAGACTGCGAGTACAGCAGTTCTCTGCGAGGCCCCACCGCGTCTCATGTTTTGCAGATTAGGCGTGCTGAACAGAAGCACTTTGAAGTTTGTCAGCGACTTTGTCGACAGCTAGGGCTCGCTGAAGTAGAGCCTTGGATTTCGTCACAATGATGTGCTCGCAGGAATGACATTTGCGCTTCGTTCTCGACGCCTTCGGCAACCACCTTCAGTTCCAGACTTTTTGCCATGCTGATGATTGCATCAGCGGCGGTGATTTCGAGAGTCATGCGTCGTGATCATCCCAGCGTGCTCCATTCTTGCTGTCTGGGCGCATGAACATCTGAGAGTCCGTCGTCCCGGAGCGCATTGAAACTCGACGGGATGTAATGCCGGGACTCCGGGGTCGTTTTGCAATCCGCACTTCGACGCCCGCCCCGTAAGTTAATCAGAACTGTCAACGCAATGAGCCAGAGCAAGTGAATCGGAATACCGCTCACATGCTGAAACCCAGAAAGCACAAAATCAGGAGGCCAGCGACACTCGCCCAAAGCATGTCAACCTCACTGTGCTCATTTTGGGGGACCTGAATTCCGAAACTGACTGCGAGGACCAGGTTGTCCAAGTCTGATGGCCCACCCGCTCCCCTGAATTGGTTACTAACCACGTTCGCTCAGCTACTTCTGCATTGCTGTGCAGAATTGCTCACCGGATGAAGAAGTGTGTGCCTTCGCCGAGATGGATCGAACTCGTCGAGTTGTCGCGTCTCTAGTAGGCCGTAGCAACCAAAACGTCGTATATCGAAGCTGGGGGTGGATCGGTAAACGGGCATTGCAAAGATTCAACGGGAGAATGGCTGAATAGCTTTCTGTTGTTTATACCACCCGGATGCAATTTCTGGGCACTGCAGGACTCGACCGGGAGAAAACTGGAAAACTATCAGCGGGGCGTCGTCAGCAATGGAATTACCATGATGTCCGGCTCGATGGGTCCAGCAGGAGGCTACTAGAGCTTAAACAGCGATCGCAAAGAATTGTCATCAATATGACTCCCAGGTGCCAGCCAACGAGCAAACTCTCTGGCGCTGATGTGCGGCGGCTTGTGAACCTGACTCTTCTCGAGGCCAGACTCGATGTCTGCTAGTCTGCCCGTGTTGGTAATCACCGTCCACGTCTTCGTCTTCATTGTCTCTACCTCGGTCTTGACCCCGCTTGATGGTGGCGAGTAACTGTGCTCCTCCGGCCACCATGCGCATTATTGTCGCCACATCTGATTTGACTGTTCTTTCCTTGATACCAGGGGAACTCCGATCTCCTTCTTCGACCGGCCTGGAACCAATATCTGCAACACCTGTTCGTGACGAGAAGTGAGGGTTGTATGACCGAACGGCTTACATCTCACCGGTCAACAGCGCTTACGATGAACATCGACATCAGGCGACCTGGAATCCGCACCAAATTGTGATGTACAGCGTAGATTGCTTGCACGAGATCGGTGTTGACTCGACTTCATTAACATCGCCCTTCGCCATCATTGCGGCTCGTAAAGTAGCGTAGTGTTGATCGCTGTGCATGAGAGTCAGAGGAGAACACGAAGAAAACATCCTCCTCGAACAATTAGGTGCGCCATTGTATGCATCGATCGTCGTCACAATCGGAGATTCATTGTTTTGGCAGCGCAAACCCCGGATTCCTGGCTTGCTGACATGGCGTGTCCGATTAGGCTCACCAAACTACTAACACCGGTAGTGTGGTTTTGTGATAGAAGACAAGCCCGCCCGCCATGCCAGTTCTCAGGAATCATGACATCTTTACTTGGGCCGTGTGATTCCGCATATTTAACGAATGGTGTTCCCAGCTTAGGTGCACGACTATTCTCAAGGTGGTCAATTGTGAACAAGAAGCGTTACCTTGGTGATCGTTCGCGCGGCGGTCTAGCTCAGCACTCCGGTGCCGATGTCAAAGTAGGTGTCGTCTTCCTCTGTAAGCGCGCGGAACATGAAGTGCCTGACGACAACGAGCAATATTCATGGCCGCTCCGGCGAACATCGAGGGCTCCGGGCGCTGATGCGTTTCCGATGCGGAGGAGGGACCTACCTTCCACTGATCGCTGCACTCTCCACCGTTTTGAGGAAAGGCAATTTGACCTTCAGTTTGGTCCCTGCCAGTGCGACGATCAACCAGTCTTCCCGCTTTTGCTGTACGATTGCATGCCCTGTGAGAACCTTGGGTCGCCCGTAAATAGCGGCCGGAGCAACCCAGGTCATCTGAGCGAGGTCATGTGGAGCTTCCGCTATGAGAACTTGTCCGCCCTTGTCCCACTCGACGAGCTGCCAGCTCAATTCTTTTCGGCGGTCTAGAAAATCTCCGAGCTGTGACATCGTGTACCAGCGAAAATTATTTTCTTTTGCCAGGGCTGCCGTTTTCTCCATCCATTTTTGCATCAGCCCGAGGTATGCAATGACGCCCGGAGGATGCGAGTAAAACACCCTTGCCGTCCGGTACTGGACGCAGAAGTCTGAGAGGTCTTTGAGCCATTGTAGAACCTCCGTATCAGGAATCTTATCCCTGCTGATCTCCTCGAAGGAAGCCACGCGGCCTAGGTGAGAAATCGGGAAGGACCATCCGTCTTCGTCTGCTTTTCGGCCGTCCCGGTAGGTCTGAGTTGGCGCCATGCCGGCATTTCCAGTGAAGTAATAGGCATGTATACCGTGCGCCTGCAGCCACAGCGTGACCCATTGGGGCTGATTCCCGACCGGGGCGGAGTATTCCCGAATTTGCCGCCCCACCACTTTCTCCAGGGCTTGCTTGTTAAGCACGAGGAATTTCTCGAACTCTTTCTGGTTGTCTTCGCTCACGTTCAGCCCGAAATAGTCGTGGATCCATCCTCCATGACTTCCAATCGCGTGTCCGTGTTGCGAGAAATAGCGAATCCACTGCTGAATCGCTGGATCTCCATCCACATTCAGCCCCAAGCGGTCACCGAATTCGCGTGTATCCGGACCCGCCGTCAAGTGAATCGAGTATGGTCCTTGTTCGAAGATTCCCGCATTCCGCATCGTTTCCAGCGGCGCGAGAGCGGCGTTCGAGTCCAGGTGCCAATTCATAACCATTCCACCGATCCCATCCGGAACGGCGGTCAGGGATGGAAGCTGCAGCTGTGTGGTTGCAAAATAATTCAGGAACAGATGCAGTAGGAGGCCATCGGTCCGTGCTTTCAGATAACCAAGTAGAAGATTGACGTAGAGGACCTTGCCTTTTCCGGCC
>Ga0207064_1039_pt1 | contig 22482 bp, 27 predicted proteins | sample Alteio_BWMinCont_26_FD_153488 | JGI IMG/M metagenome (GOLD analysis project Ga0207064, IMG submission 153488) | Enriched cells from forest soil in Barre Woods Harvard Forest LTER site, Petersham, Massachusetts, United States -... | ecosystem: Environmental > Terrestrial > Soil > Temperate forest >...
TATTATGGTGTGAAAGTCTATTCTTATAAAGAATTGAACGGTAAAATGAATTTTTTGGAAGGCTTGATCCACAGTTTTAAAATACTGATCGTTGCGGGCATTTTCGTGGTTTTTGTGGGAATAGTTTATATCAATTATATCGATTCTAAAGAGGTTAACTGGGCGGATTTCTCCGGCCGTATCTTCGCGGCACTGCTTATCGGCGTGCTGTCGGCTTTTGGCGTTTCTTTGCTCCTTATGCACAGGCGCAGTGAAGTATTAGAGGGCGAGGATGATGACTAAGTTATTTTCCGGGTACTTCGAACTGGTATTCTGGATAGCGGCTCTAACATTGCTGGCTTTCAGCAACCCGGCCGGGCAGGTGCATTTCAGCCTTTGTCCACTAAGGACTATGGGCATTACCTGGTGCCCCGGCTGTGGGCTGGGCCATTCCATATCCTGGTTGTTTCGCGGCGACATTGCCAATTCGAGGCATGCGCACTGGTTTGGGATACCCGCGCTGGGTATTATCCTGTACCGTATTTATAGTTTAACAGTTCAACGGATCAGGGAGCAAAGCCTGTTGAGTTTGATCAAGTGAATTCACCGCCTAAATCCTGTTGTTTACCGACTTTGCGCCAATTCCCGCCAGTTTTGTGTTTCAGCTATTTTAGTTCTATATTAGTTTTGATCAACTTTAAAACCAATTATCATGGACAACATGTTTCAAAATAATAATCCTTATATGAGCCTTCCGGGTATTACACCTGAGGAATTAGGGTATATTCAACAAGCCTTGGCACAATTGACCGAAAATCAACAGAAATATTTTTATATGAACTATAGCACCAAGAGGAAAAGTTCCCAGGATATCTTGATATTTAGTGCTGTCGGATTCATCGTGCCCGGGCTTCAGCGGTTTATAGTAGGGCAGATCGGGATGGGCATATTGTATTTTTTCACTGCCGGTCTATGTTTTATCGGGACCATTGTAGATATCGTTAATTACAGAACTTTGGCCAACGAATTCAACCAAAAGATGGTTTATGAAAGTTTTCAAATGGCTAAGATGGCCAATTAACCGGGACAATAAAGTGGCCGAAAATCCGCTTACATTTGTCTATGAAGAATTTAAAAATTGCTACGGCACAGTTTGAAAACCGTAGCGGCGATAAGGCCTACAATCTTTCAGTTATCCAGCGGCTTTCAGCCAGGGCAGCTGCACAGGGTGCGGATGTGATCGCTTTTCATGAGTGCTCCATAACAGGCTACACATTTGCGCTGAATCTGTCAAAACAGCAAATGCTGGATGTTGCCGAATTTATACCGGATGGTCCAAGTATCACTCAACTTACCGAAATCGCGTGGAAACATGATATTGTCATTTTAGCCGGTCTGTTTGAGAAAGATGCGAATGATAATTTATACAAAGCCCAGGTTTGCGTCGACAAGAATGGCCTTGTTGTAAAATACCGCAAATTGCATCCCTTTGTTAATTCCCACATCCTGCCGGGCGATAAATATGTTGTTTTTGATCTTTTTGGCTGGAAATGCAGTATCCTGATCTGTTACGATAATAATATCATCGAAAATGTAAGAGCGGTAAAATTGCTTGGTGCAGATATTGTTTTTATGCCGCATGTAACCATGTGCACGCCATCGACACGGCCAGGGGCGGGTTTTGTTGACCCAAAACTATGGAAAAACCGTGAAGTTGACCCAACTACCCTTCGACAGGAATTTGACGGTTTGAAAGGCCGGGCCTGGTTGATGAAGTGGTTGCCCGCAAGGGCATACGATAATGCTTTTTATGCTATCTTTTCGAATCCTATAGGTATGGATGCTGACCAATTAAAGAATGGGTGTTCAATGATCATCGATCCATTCGGCGATATTATTGCCGAATGCAGAAGCTTCGATAATGAGATAGTTATTGCAACAATCACGCCCGAAAAACTAACCCAGGCGGGTGGTTATCGCTATATCAACGCACGTAAGCCCGAATTGTATGGCGATATTATTTCGCAGGCGCATCAATCGGAGCAGAAGGTAGTGTGGATGAAGGCGGAAGAATAATTTGCAGTCTGTTAATTCGCTAACTAACTTCGGATCATGAAATTATCCCACCTGACATCCTATCTCGAAAGCCTTGCCCCGCTGCCTTACCAGGAAGATTATGATAACTCGGGCCTGATCGTCGGCAACCCGGATATGGATGTTCACCAGGCATTGTTCTCGCTGGATTGCACCGAGGCCATTGTGGATGAGGCCGTAGCCAGGAGTTGCGATATAATTATCTCGCACCATCCCATTGTTTTCCGTGGGTTAAAAAAACTAAACGGGAAAACCTATGTGGAACGTGTGGTTGAAAAAGCGATCAAAAATGATATTGCCATTTACGCCATTCACACCAATTTGGATAACGTGATGGAGGGTGTCAACGCGAAGATATGCGAAATGCTTGAGCTGGAGAACTGCCGCATACTATCTCCAAAAAACGGCTTGCTGAAGAAACTGGTTACCTATGTGCCCGAAGATAAGGCCGAACAGGTGCGTAACGCGCTCTTTCATGCCGGTGCCGGCAATATCGGCGATTACAGTGAATGCAGCTTTAATGCTGACGGTACAGGCACATTCAAAGGCGGCGAGGATACAACGCCTTATGTGGGTGAACCCGGCAAAAGGCATTATGAGAATGAGGTCAGGATCGAGACAATCTACCCTGCTAATATCGAGAGTAAATTGCTCATGGCGCTGTTCCTGGCGCACCCCTATGAGGAAGTTGCCTATGATCTTTACACTTTGTCCAACCAGCACCAGCAAGTAGGTTCAGGTATGATAGGCGAACTGGAAGAAGAAATTACCGAGGAGGAGTTTTTGTTCGTCATCAAGCAAAACATGCAGGCTAAAGTGATACGGCATACGGCCCTCACGGGAAAAAAAGTAAAACGTGTAGCCGTGTGCGGAGGCTCGGGAAGTTTCCTGTTAAACTATGCCATATCGGCAGGGGCGGACTTTTTTGTGACCGCGGATTTCAAATATCACGAGTTTTTTGACGCCGAAGGCAAGCTGGTTATAGCGGATATCGGACATTTTGAGAGTGAGCAATTTACGGTTCAATTATTGTATGATATAATTCGAAAAAAATTTCCTAACTTTGCCGTCCGTTTAACAGAAATTAATACAAACCCCGTCAAATATTTTATTTAATGGAACAAACCGTAGAACAGAAGCTGAAGGCTTTATACGAACTACAAACTATTCACACCAAAGTTGATAAAATTCGCCAGGTAAGAGGTGAGCTTCCGATGGAAGTTGCCGACCTGGAAGATGATGTTGAAGGCCTTGAAACCCGCATCCAGAAGATAAAGAATGAGCTGGATGATTTGGAAGATGATATTGTAACCCGCAAAAACCTGATCAGGGACGCGCAGGCCAATATCAAAAAATACGAAAACCAGCTTAACGAAGTAAAGAACAACCGCGAGTATGACGCCATCTCGAAAGAGATCGAGATACAAGGCTTAGACATACAGGTGAGCGAAAAGAAGATCAAAGAATTTGGTTATGAAATAACCACCAAAACCCAGATCTACGAAAAAGCGCTGGCCGACCTGGAAGGCCGTAAAGGCGATCTTGACGCCAAGAAAGCTGAATTAGGTACTATCACCTCTGAAACTGAAAAAGAAGAGAACGAACTGAATGCCGAAGCTGAAAAAGCCTCCAAAGGTATTGAAGAACGTTTACTGGTTGCCTACAACCGTTTGCGTAATAACGCCAAAAATGGCCTGGCAGTAGTAACAATCCAGCGCGATTCTTGCTCAGGTTGCTTTAACCAGATCCCTCCGCAGCGCCAGTCGGATATCCGCCAGCGCAAAAAGATCATCGTTTGTGAACATTGCGGCCGTATCCTGGTCGACGAGCAAATGGCTATGGAGGTTGAAACCGCCTAAGTGCAATATGACATAATTTGAAAAGCGCTTCCTAAAGGGGCGCTTTTTTTGTTTAAAACATACTCGTCTGCTTCCCGCCTTTAGGCACAAATAAACTATAATCAAACTCCGGCATTTCCCTGTCGCCCATAAAGCGGTTTACCGACATGCGGAACAATTGATGTATAGATTCCGCAAGTCTCCCATCGCCGCCCATCCGCCTGCCGAATTCACTGTCGTTCAGCTTGCCGTCGTGACATGCTTTGATCATATTCAGTACTTTTTCGGCGCGGTCCGGGAAAGCCTTGTAAATCCAGTCGGTAAATATCTCGGCGATGCTGCCGTTCAGCCTTACTATAGTAAAACCTGCTCCCCTTGCTCCCCTGTCGGCCGCTGCTTTGACTACGGATGGAATCTCATTACTGTTTAGTCCCGGAATAATGGGCGCGGCCATCAACCGTACCGGTATGCCGTTCTCGCTGAGTTTTTGTATTACCCCAAGCCTTCCTGTTGCAGTAACCGTGCGCGGCTCCAGTTTCTGGCGCAGCTGCTCGTTCAGCGAGTTTAGTGATACATTTACATGCACAAGATTCATTTTACCCATTTCACTTAAGATATCCAGGTCGCGCAGGATGAGATTGTTTTTTGTGATGATGCTCAGCGGGTTCCGGTATTGCAAAAATATTTCAAGCAGTGAGCGCGTTATTTTCAGCCTGCGCTCAATGGGCTGGTAGCAATCCGTATTACCCGACAGAAGGATGCACACAGGCTCATAATTTTTCTTGTTGAAATATTGCTCTAATAGCTCGGCCGCATTTCTTTTTACAATGATCTTCCGTTCGAAGTCAAGTCCCGCGCTAAAGCCAAAATATTCGTGCGTATTGCGGGCATAACAATATAAGCAGCCATGTTCGCAGCCCTGGTAGGGATTGATGGAAAACATGTGGCTCAGGTCGGGGCTGTTTGATTCGCTAACGATCTTTTTAGGCGTTTCATCATACAGTTGCGTAGCCGAGTTTTCGAGCATAGGCTCGTCAAGGCCCTCGATGTGATCGAGTACATATTTGTTTTTCAGGAACTTATTGTGAACGTTTACCTGCGCTCCGCGTCCCTTAAAGAACTCGGGATTATCCTCATGTGACATAAAACAAATTTGCTAATATTTTTAGCAAATCATCAAACTTCTATCAATTTATTTTTTATAGCGTAAAGCACCAGGCCTATGCGGCTTTTGATCTGCAGTTTCTCAAAAAGCGCGTCACGGTAACCGTCAACAGTGCGGTTACTTATGCACATGTGTTCGGCTATTTCCTTGTAAGTAAGCTCTGTGGCGGATAGTTTGAGGAACTCGACTTCACGGCTATTGAGTTTAGCCAGCGTATAATCGATATTAATATTATGTACCAGGTGACGGGTAACAAATTCGGGGTAATAGATCTCATTATTGGATACTTTCAGCAAAGCATCCTCAAACTCTGCCGGTTCGGAATCTTTCAGCAGGTAGCCTTTAACGCCCATGCGTACCATAGTAAGCACCTTTTCGGCATCCTCAAACATGGATAGTACAATGATCTTTATTTCAGGGTGGTTGCTCCGGAGCCACTTGGCACATGAAATGCCATCCATTTTTGGCATGTTAATGTCCAGCAATATTATTTGGGGCCTTAATTTGGAATTGATCTTACGGATCATTTCCTCACCATCACCAGCCTCGAACAGAATGGAATAGCGATGAAAATTATTGACAAGGTGGGCGATACCGCTTCTGAACAGGCGGTGATCGTCAACTAAGGCTATTTGGATGGGGGCCTCCATCTGCATAAAATTGTTTAAAAGGATTTAGGGAGACATGTATCCGGCAACCCATGCCGGGGACGCTGTCAATCACTGCTTTACCTCCAATCAATGCTGCGCGGTTTTCCATATTTCTCAATCCCGAACCACTTTTATTATTAAGCAAATCTGGTGAAAAACCAGCGCCATCATCTTCGAGTGTTAAATTAAACAAATCAGCCCGATAATGCAAGTTGATTTTGAAATGTTTAGCGTTGGCGTATTTTAATGCATTATTTATAGCCTCCTGATATATACGGAACAATACCAGCTCCCGTTGTTCACCAAGCGAATAGATTTGCCCTTCAGTTAAAAGCGATACTTTTAGCAGGCCACTTTTATTGATCTTTTCAACTTCCATTTCAATGGTTTTTACCAGTCCGACAGTTGCGATATGCTCAAAACTAAGGCTCTTTGAAAGGTCGCGCAAATCGGTGATACTTTGTGCAATCAGCTCACGGCTCTCATTAATTTTGGCTTTTTTATTGTCGTCCACGGTATTCCCGACAGATGCAAGCGAAAGTTTTACAAATGATAGTACCTGGGTAATATTATCGTGTATTTCTTTACTAATGTACTCGAGAGTCTGTTCCTGTATTTCGATCTGTGTTTTTAGCAATTCCTGCTGAAAAGCGGCTTCGCGCTCGTCCTGCTCTTGCTTATTTTTTAGCTGCCTGTTACGGTAAAGGATAACGAAATAAACAATAAAGCCAATAACGACAGCAAACAATAAAGTAGCGGCTAAAACAACAAATTTTATGTCTTTTGCACCCATATTATTGAATAGGGATCTCTCTTATCTATGAATAATGAAATAGAAATTAAAACATTGAATAGACAAAAATTGCCTTCCCAAAAATAATATACAATGTCATAACCCCACTTATGTGTGACATAATAGTTTAATAATCCCATATTTAAAAACATTGTCGCCGAAAAAAATAGAATGGCTGTATTAAACCAAAAAATGCTTTGTTTTACAATTGTAACCTGTGAGGAATGTTGAAGCATTTGTTTAAACAAAAGCAATGATAAAATGACAAAGAATGTATTTGTAAGCAGATAAAAATTTGTCGGAAACGTTTCTCGGGAGGGTTGCTGCAGAAAAAAAAGATTGATAAAAAAGAATAGTACAACCGGAAATATGGATAACAAGACGAGCCTTTTTATCTTTTTATTTATAAATAGAAAATAATAAACGAGAGAATAAAAAACATATCCATTGGCACTCATCAGGTGATAAGCAAGTGCGTTATTTCTAAATTTTATAGCCAGAACCCTGGCAAATATTTCCAGAATTATTGTTGCAAGTAAATAATATGTCAATATCTGGAATGGAGTGGCCAGCTTTTGGTAGCGGACCACTCCAATTATAAAAGCGATCATCAGGATCGCATAGTATACATTTTGAAAGTAAAACATCTATTAGCCGCACCATGGAGGGCAGGGATCGGAACCATACATAGCGCCAACACTTGTGTACGGAGTTGCTGCACCGGTGGCTGTATTCGGTACTGAACCTGAATAAACAAGTGTATGAACATTCTGCGTTTTTCCCGCAACGTCAGGGTGTTTAGCCAAATATACATGAATTCCAGCTACTTTGGGATCCTTGAGAATATTTTCAAGGCTTTCCCGGTCTAAAAAGGATCCATTAAGGTTTTTCCCATCGGGCGTTTTCAGCGCATGTTCCCCCGCTGCTTTGTTTTGCTTGCGAAATTCCTGGATCATGCTCTGAGCCTGTCCAGGGTCGATAATTTTGGCCATGATTTATAGTTAGGGTTTTAATTAATAATTATCCAATATAAGTATATATCGAAATAATCATCTACCGTGTTTTCACGGTATTTTGAGCAGAAAACTAATTTAATAGTCTTATTATAAAGTAGGTTATGTGCTGGAAATCAAAGAGTTTTAGTAAAAATTAAACAAGGCATTTAACTTTCAAGCAAAAATACGAATAATTCCTTTGGGCCGTGAGCGCCCATAACGAGAGTTTTTTCTATATCGGCTGTGCGGCTTGGGCCGGTGACAATAGTAAGCATAGATGGCAGCTGGCTGCCGTATTTAGATTTGAGCAATTTAAAGGCGTCCTTAAGGTCAATAACTATTTGGGATGTGTAAGCCACTACGATATGAATGGGCGGATATATACTTAACCTCCGCCCTGCCCCGCCGGCACTGGACAGCATGATACTTCCGTTCCTGGCTATCAGCGCTTCACACAGTGTGAAACCAACTTCGGCCTGTTCAAAATCTTTATCGGTCTCAAAAAACGGATAATCGTATTTGGCAAGTATATCTTGTAATGCTGGCTCCCAGCAGTATATTTTGCGCCATTTGCGCTCCTCGGCAAGGTTTAGTAAGCTTTCGATGAATTGAACTTCATCTTCGCAGAAAATAAATTGCCCGGAAGCAGCGGTAAATTCCTCAGCAAACTGTACTTCGGCTAAGTCATCGGAAGGGGGGTAATGCGGAAGGTCTTCCAAGTTGGGATAGGGGTTATCTCTTTTTTCAAGCAAAGCTTTACGTATCTTTTTTAGCAGCTTCTCTTTTGATGTAGTGATGTCCCTCATTTTTTAAGCTAAAGGCTAAAAGCCGAAAGCTAAAAGCCTTTAGCAGATTTGCTTTGGACTTTTGGCTTTCGGCTTTCCGCTAATTTATTTCTCTTTGCTTTTCGCTTCCTTCTCTTCAGGGTTCCGGTTAAAGGTACCTGAATGATCGGCAACGCCCTCATGGATCAGGTTACCCGCTGCGGCATCCTGGTTACCGCCTTCGGGCCCGTTCACAAATTCATCATAAGTGGTACGGTGATCAAAGGGGCGTTTGCCTAATATTTCTTCCAAATCAGACTGGAACAGGATCTCTTTTTCGAGTAACTTATTAGCCAGTTTCTCGAGGCCGTCATGTTTATCTGTAAGCAATTTTTTGGTGCGCTCGTACATCAAATTGATCTGGTTGCGTACTTCCTGGTCGATCAACTCGGATGTTTTCTCTGAATAAGGTTTGTTGAACTGGTATTCGCCCTGTGTGTCATTGAAGGACACATTGCCAACTTTATCGTTCATGCCATAAATCGTCACCATAGCATAGGCTAATTTGGTGATCCTCTCCAGGTCGTTCTGCGCGCCGGTTGAGATTTTACCGAATACGAGGTCTTCGGCTACTCTTCCGCCCAATGTCATGCACATACCATCTTCCAACTGCTCTGTAGTGTACAGGAACTGCTCTTTCGGCAGGTATTGTGCATAACCCAGTGCAGCAACACCACGGGGCACGATGGAAACTTTAACCAGCGGGTCGGCGTGTTCAAGGAACCAGCCCGCAATTGCGTGACCAGCCTCGTGGTAGGCCACGATTCGTTTTTCTTCCGGTGATATGATCTTGTTCTTCTTTTCCAGGCCACCGATTACGCGGTCTATTGCATCCTGGAAATCCTGCATATCAACCGCTTCTTTGTTTTTACGGGCGGCGATCAGCGCAGCTTCATTACAAACGTTAGCGATCTCGGCGCCTGCAAAGCCCGGAGTTTGTGCGGATAGTTTTTTAGCATCAACGCCTTCAGCCAGCTTAACGGGTTTTAAATGCACCTTAAATATTTGCTCGCGGCCCAGCAGGTCGGGCTTATCGATAGACACCTGCCTGTCAAAACGGCCCGGACGTAACAAAGCAGAGTCGAGCACGTCAGGACGGTTAGTAGCGGCCAGTATGATAATACCTGAATCGGTACCAAAACCATCCATTTCAACCAGTAATTGGTTAAGGGTATTTTCGCGTTCGTCGTTACCACCAACAATGTTGTTTTTACCACGTGCACGGCCGATCGCGTCAATTTCATCAATAAAGATAATGCACGGCGCTTTATCCTTCGCCTGGCGGAACAGGTCGCGTACACGTGATGCACCCACACCAACGAACATTTCAACGAAATCGGAACCCGACAATGAGAAAAATGGCACCTGGGCCTCGCCGGCAACGGCTTTTGCCAATAGGGTTTTACCTGTACCTGGTGAACCGATCAGTAATGCACCTTTCGGGATCTTACCGCCGAGGTTGGTATATTTTTTTGGATTTTTCAGGAAATCGACGATCTCCATTACCTCCTGCTTCGCTTCTTCGAGCCCTGCAACATCATTAAAAGTTACGGTAACCTGCGCTTCCTTATCAAACAAAGTAGCTTTTGATTTACCGATGTTAAATATCTGGCCGCCTGGTCCGCCGCCGCCGCCGCCTGACATGCGCCGCATAATGAATATCCATACCGCCGCGAACAGCAGCACCATGATGATACCTTGGAACAATACGTTGGTTAAAATGTTTTCGTGCTGGGTGACCTCTACAGACACTTTTTCATTGTCTTTGAAATCTTTTTCCGAAGCGTTTAAAGCTGTATATAAGGTTTCGAACGATGCATATGTAAATACATATTGAGGTCCGCTATTGGGCGACCCGGTGATAGATTTCTGGTCCCTGACCTCATTATAAGTCGACTTACTGTCTAAACTTGCCTTCTTGATGTAAACATCAACAGTAACAAGGTCACCGGTTTTGTAGGCGATAAGCTTTTCAACGTCATGCTGCTTAAGCATGTTGGCTTCAAAATCCTGGTAGGTAATTTGTTTAGCACTGCCTCCGTTGGAAAAATACCCTACTGCCAGCAAGATCATGATCACAATGGCATAAAGCCACATAATGTTGAACTTGGGCGGTTTTGCCGCTGGCTTCTTATTCGGTATTTTTCGTATCGGTTTAGGACTTTCTGGTTTATTATCTTTCATTTTGTCAATCTCAATCAATGATCTCTATTATATTAAAGTTTAGCCGGTTCGGCTAAGACGCACCCGGTTATTCTTTTGTAACTCTTAGCCGGTTCAGGCGCTTTTGTAAAATTTAATCTCGGCATCGCCCCACAGGTCTTCTACACCGTAAAACTCGCGCTTATCTGTTCTGAAAATGTGTACTACCACGTCTATATAATCGAGTAGTATCCATTCGCCGTATTCCAAACCCTCCTTGCGCCAGGGTTCCTGCTGTGTCGCTTTAAAAATCTCTTCTTCAACGCTGTTTGCTATGGCTTTTACCTGGGTGGATGAATCGGCATGGCACACTACAAAATAATCTGTTACCGAACTAAAAATATTACGAAGGTCTAACCTCACTATATCGTTTCCCTTTTTTTCCTGGATGCCGTATATGGCCAGTTCAGAAATGTAAGCGGATTCTTTTAACGCTTTGTTTTTTACCATCAAAAAGAATTAGTTTTGAACGCTTTTGGTTTATACATATTATACTTTGCAAAATAACATATTTTCAGGATTATTTGTTGGACAAAATTTAATCACAATTCAACATATTGATTCAACCAATAATTTACTGAAGGAATTAACGTCAAAATCCAAGCCAGTTCCTGAGGGTACGGTCATTATGGCAGTAAGCCAATACGCCGGGCGCGGCCAGCAGCAGAACCGCTGGCATAGTGAGCCAGGCAAAAATTTAACTTTTAGCCTGCTGTTAAAGCCGTCATTTTTATCAATATCCATGCAATTTGACCTAACCAGGGCAGTTAGTTTAGGCATAATTAACGCGCTGGAGCCGTTTTTGGGCGAAAAACTAAAAATAAAATGGCCCAATGATATTTATTACAGCGACAAAAAACTGGGCGGCATCCTCATAGAAAACGTACTGCAGGGCAGCCAGATAAAAAATTCTGTTATTGGTATAGGTTTGAATATTAATCAGGAGATTTTTCCGTTAGAACTTCCCGGTGCAGTGTCAGTAAAACAAATCTTACACAGGGATTATGATTTAAAATTTATATTATCAGAGATTTGTAAAAATATCGAAGCGGCCTACCTTAGCCTTAAATCAGGCCGTTATGACGCTGTAAGGAACGCTTACAAGGAACGTCTGTACCGGTTGAATGAGGAAAAATATTACCGTTCTGATGGGCATATTTTTAAAGGAATAATCACCGGAGTGACGGACGAAGGTTTACTTTTGATGGTTTCGGATGACCGGGAACAAGAATATAACCTGAAAGAGATTGAATTTTTAAATAACTGATCGGTTCATTAGCTCAATCGTTCACTGGTTTATTAGTGAATGATTGAGCGGCGATGGCCAATGAACTAGTGAACAATAGAACTAATAAATTAATTGAAATGAAAAGGATATTGCTTTTAATAACAATCCTGGCTATCGCTACGGGCGCTTTTGCGCAGATCGAAAAGCCTGTAAAATGGTCCTACGCCGCAAAACGTTTAAATAGCACAGAGGCTGTGGTGTTCCTGCGCGCAACGATCGATCCGGGATGGCATATTTACTCGCAAAATGTAAAGGACGGCGGTCCTATCAAAACCTCTTTCACTTTTACCTCGTCGAAACAATATGCCCTGATCGGCAAAACTGCCGAGCCAACGCCGGTAACCAAATTTGAGGACGCGTTCAAAATGAATGTGAGCTACTTCGAAAAGACGGTTACTTTTCAGCAAAAGATAAAGCTTAAATCTGCAAACGCAACCTCCGTGAAGGGCCAGTTGGAATATATGACCTGCAACGACAGGAAATGCCTTCCGCCGGAAGATGTGGATTTTGATATCGCATTGGGTAAATAAGCGCAGCTGAAATGGCAAAATTAAAACTTCCTAATATTATGCGATCAGCTTTATATGTGCTGATCACTTTAGTCATATTCTCATTTGCAGGCATAAGCCAGGTAAAAGCATTTCAAAAAAAAGCGGCCGATACGGTTTCGTCGAGCGGCGTTCAGTTTACTGATATTCCAACCGCGGCCGATAGCCTGGCTGCCCGGAAGAAAGCAATAGATTCGGTTAAAAAATCATCGGCGGCAAGGCAAATAGCCGCTCCTGAAAAACCAAAAACATTGTGGGAGGTATTTATAGCAGGTTTTTTGGGTGGATTTTTAGCGTTACTTATGCCCTGTATCTACCCGATGCTGCCACTAACGGTTAGTTTTTTTACCAAAAGGAGCGGCAGCCGGTCCAAAGGTATTTTGCAATCGGCGGTTTATGGTCTTTCAATCATTGTGATATATGTAGCACTGGGACTTATTATCACGCTGCTTTTTGGATCGGACGCATTGAACGCCCTCGCGACAAACGGTGTATTCAATCTATTCTTTTTTTTACTGCTGGTAGTGTTCGGTATATCGTTCCTCGGGGCTTTTGAAATTACCCTTCCCAGTTCGTTCGCCAATAAACTCGACGAAAACTCAGATAAAGGCGGCATAATAGGTATATTTTTTATGGCTGCTACGCTGGTAGTGGTATCGTTTTCGTGCACCGGGCCGATTATCGGCTCCTTGCTTGTTGATGCAGCTTCCAAAGGCGACCGGCTGGGACCGGCTATTGGCATGTTTGGCTTTTCGCTTGCTTTGGCATTGCCATTTACGCTTTTTGCGTTATTCCCATCCATGTTAAAAAGCCTGCCTAAATCGGGTGGCTGGCTCAATAGCGTAAAAGTTGTTTTGGGCTTCCTCGAACTGGCTTTTGCTTTGAAATTTCTTTCGAATGTCGACCTCGCTTATCATTGGAACTGGTTCGACCGGGAGGTGTTTTTATCCATTTGGATAGCTATTGGCATCCTCACGGGATTGTACCTGCTTGGTAAGATCAAATTTTCGCACGACAGCGATCTGCCTTACCTTTCGGTACCGAGGGTATTTATCGCTATTGTTGTCTTTTCCTTTGTGATCTACATGATACCGGGCTTGTGGGGAGCGCCGCTACGAGTGATCAGCGGCTTCCTGCCGCCGGCGGCCACACAGGATTTTGATCTAACCCGGAATCAAGGTGCGTCTTCAGCACCTGCCCAGGTTACCTCTATAAAGAATAAGAAATACGAAGAGGTGTTTTTACGCGGAAAGCATGCCGGGCTAAATGAATGGTACGATTATAACCAGGCCCTGCAGGTCTCAAAAGAATTAAAGAAACCCGTGTTGATCGATTTCACGGGCTGGAACTGCGCCAATTGCCGTAAAATGGAGGCGGATGTGTGGAGTAATGCCGGGGTGCGCAAGCGCATGCAAAATGACTTCGTACTGCTTGAGCTTTATGTAGATGAAAAGCAGGCGCTGCCCGATAGTGAACAATACACCTCTTCATTCAGCGGAAAACACATCACCAATATCGGTGCTAAGAACAGTGATTACGAAGCATCGAAATTCACCACCAACTCGCAACCGTTTTATGTAATTACCGATAGCAGTGGCAATGTGCTGGTGCCGCCCAAGGGAGCTAACTACCATGTGGAAGATTATATAAATTTTCTGGATAGTGGTTTAAAAGCATACCAAAACAGCCATTGACTCAAAAATTAGTGTAAATTCGCCCCTTGAATTGATAGTGTTATCAGAACACCAGCAATTTACAATTTGGTAATAGCGTTTACTTAGTTTCGGGCAGGTTTTCAGCCTGCTTTAATAAAAATGGCTCAGATAAAAAATATCGGACTGATTACTTCAGGCGGCGACGCCCCCGGCATGAATGCTGCCATCCGCGCGGTAGTTCGGGCGGGTTTGTTTCACAACATTCAGATTACGGGCATACGCCGCGGTTTTGAAGGACTGATCAACGGCGATTATTTCCCGATGGATCGGCGGTCGGTCTCCAATATTATACAGCGCGGTGGCACTATGTTAAAAACCGCGCGCAGCGCACACTTCCTTGAGCCTGAAGGACGCCAGGCGGCTTATGATCAGCTAAAGAATTTTGAAGTCGATGCCCTTATAGCTATCGGCGGTGACGGAACTTTCCGCGGTGCGAAAACTTTCGGCGACGAGTTTGATTTCCCGATCATCGGCCTGCCCGGCACGATTGATAACGATTTGGTCGGCACCGATTTTACCATAGGTTACGATACCGCCATCAATACCGTGATCAACGCTGTTGACAAGATACGCGACACTGCCGAATCACATGACCGGTTGTTTATTGTGGAAGTGATGGGAAGAGACTGCGGGATGATCGCTTTGCGTACAGGTATTGCATCAGGCGCCGAGGCTATATTGATACCCGAAAACAAATCGGGTATGGTCAAGCTGATCGATCGCCTCGAAAACGGGCGTAAGGACAAAACTTCGCGTATAGTGATCGTAGCTGAATGCGAAAATGAAGAAGGCGGCGCATTTGAGATCGGTCGTCATGTCAAGGAGCAATTCCCTCACCTCGATACTCGTGTCTCTATATTGGGGCATATCCAGCGCGGCGGCAAACCTACTTGTATGGACCGGGTATTGGCGAGCCGCACGGGCGTAGCCGCCGTGGAAGCTTTATTAGCCGGCCGGCGGGGCGAAATGGCTGGCATCGTTCAGAACCAGGTGGTGTTTACACCTTTTGAAAAGGCCGTTAAGCACAATACCGACGTCGACCCTCAAATGATCAGGATAGTGGAGATATTGTCGTTGTAGATTACAAGGGGAATTTGTTATCCATAAACGTCTTATTGACGATAAGCCGGATAACCTCATCTATTTCGTTACCCACGGTGTGCAGGTGCTCGATGATCTGCTGGTTTTCGGGATTGCTAAAGTTTCCCTTGTCGATGATATTGAGCAAGCCAAGCATGCTCGCTACGGGCCGGCGCAGCTCGTGAGAACTCAATGAGGCTATGTTTTTCAGCCGTTCGTTTTGCTCTATCAGGGCCTCTTCGGTTTTCAGCCTTTCAGTGATGTCTCGTGCGAAGCATCCGACGCCAATGATCTCATTTTTTGACTTGCGGTATATAGGGTTAAAGCTTACTTCAAAAAAAGTTGTTTGTTTGGTGAATGGATCGGGACTCTGATGGCCGGTGACATACCGCTCACCGGAAAGGGCCCGCCGGTAATAGCCCCGCCACTCGTTCCTCACCTTATTGGTGCTGCCCGAATGGATATAAGCATCATCGCCTTCATTAGGCATCGTGCCTACCATACCGGTTATTCGCTTTCGATAGGCCGAATTCATGTAAACGTACTTTCCTTCCCTATCGATCGACCAGATATAATCTTCGGTATTATTGATCAGTGCTTCCAGGTTGTTTTTGGTCCAGGCAATTTCTTCCGCGGCATTTTTCGCGGTGTTCCTGTCAGAGCCGGCAGAAGCGCTTTTTATCACGCTCAGGATGACCTCATGGCCAGTCGACTCATCAATAATATGGCGTTTTTTCTGGCTTATCCATTTTGTTTTGCCCCCCTTGGTCACTACCCGATAAGTGATTTCAAGCCAATCGTCGGCGCCGGGTTGCGGTGAAGCCGCCAGTACCATATCCCTGTCGGCAGGATCAATAATTTGATTAGCAAGTTCTTTATTGTGCTGAAAATCCGCTGCTGAATACTCCAGGATATTATGCACGCCCGGGCTGATGAACAGGTAGTTTTGCGTGGTTACATCATAGGCCCACACACCGTCATTCAGGGCCGCAAGAAGATCAGTTAGCATAGATTTTATTCCGATTCACCGGCACTATAAAGTTAAATTTTTTTCTTATGATTACAATGTTCATAATAATATGCCGGCTACTTCGCTCCAGGTATTTACCCTTTCGTATTCCGTTATATAGAAATTATGAGGTGATGAGTAAAGGATAGGCCGGCCCTTAAACCCTGCGAAATTGCGGATGCGGTCGTCGATCATGATCTGCACGTCGACGATCTTATAGCCGCAAAAGATGATATGCTTCCAGTCGACGAACGGGAAATGCTCCGCCAGCCAGTCATATTTATCGATCAGCGAATGACGGAATTCCATCGCAGCTGAAACGATATAGACGTCATATTTTTCGCAAAGCTCTCTAACCACCTCTTTCGCGCCGGGCATCACTTTCAAATCCCTGAAAAATCCGGGCGCCTGCACGTAATCGCGCCAGCTGTGGTTCAGCGTATCGGGCAGTAGCTCGTGAAATTCCTTGCCGTTCATTTCTTCGAGCAGTATTTCGGTATTATGGTCCTGCCGGTATACCTCGATAAACTTATCGATTGTGTCGGCCAAAACCTCGTCCATATCAATGGCTAAGCGTATTTTTTGTTCCATTTTGTTGGTGCCACAAGTTGCCAATAATTTTTAAAATGCGGCTAAATTTTAATTATTAATCAGATTTAGAATTTAAAATAAATTTTTTTACCTTTGCATCCCCGCTGAAAGAAACTCCGGGGACATGTTGAACACATAAAACTTTAAAATGGCAACTAAGATCAGACTGCAAAGACATGGTAAAAAAGGAAGTCCTTTTTACTATATCGTAGTAGCAGACGCACGCGCGCCACGGGATGGCCGCTTCATTGAACGTCTGGGTTCATACAACCCAAACACCAATCCTGCTACAATTGACATTAATTTTGACAAAACCCTTGATTGGGTAAACAGCGGCGCACAGCCTACCGATACCTGCCGTGCGATACTGTCGTACAAAGGTGTTTTGTACAAAAAACATTTAGAGGGCGGCGTTAAAAAAGGCGCTTTGACCGAAGAACAGGCTGTAGCGAAATTCGAAGCATGGCTTGAGCAAAAAAACAGCAAGATCACCGGTAAAAAAGAAAGCTTAACTACGGCAAAACAAGACGCACGTAAAGCTGCTTTAGCCGCTGAAGCTAAAAAGAAAGAAATAAAAGCAGCATCAATTATTGCTAAAAACACGCCGCCGGTCGAAGAAGCAGAAGTTGCAGAAGAAGAGGCAGAAATACCGGTTGCAGTGGCTGAGACAGAAGAACCAGTAGCTGAAGTAGCCGCAGTTGAAGCAGAAGCACCAGTTGCAGAAGAAGTAGTTGAAGCTCCGGTAGCTGAAGCTCCGGTAGCTGAAGCTGAGGTTGAAACCCCTGCTACAGAGGCTGAAGCTGAAGCTCCTGCAGCTGAAGCGGAAACCGAAACACCCGCAGAAGACGCTGAGTAATTTTCAATAGAAATAACGAATAGCGGAGTATTGAAAAATGCTTCGCTATTTTTGTTTGGTACCACGTCGAAGAAAGATTAATAATGAAACCCGAAGACCATTTCCGCATAGGGACATTTATCAAAACCAAAGGGTTAAAGGGTGAGCTGCAGCTGTATGTTGACTATGACAACCTTGACGCGATAGATTTTAACGCGGTCTTTGTGGACATGGCCGGGAAACTGGTGCCTTATTTTGTCGAATCGGTTAAATACCATCATAATAATACTGCATACTTTTTTTTGGAAGACCAGGACACCATTGAGAAAGCGTCGAAGCTGGTAAAAAAGGATGTTTATCTGCCCAACAAATTAAAGCCCAAAAAGAAAAAGGGCGATTTTACTTTAATGGATCTGGCGGGTTTTATCGCGATAGATGTGAACGAAGGAGAGTTGGGCGAGATCACCCACATACAGGAACTACCCCAGCAATTTATAGCCACGGTTCATTACAAAAACTGTGAGGTGCTTTTCCCGCTCAACGAGGAAATTATCAAGAGCATTGATGTGGTAAAAGGTATCGTGCTGGTCGATCTGCCTGAAGGCTTGCTGGATATATACCTGGAGTAAAGCTTGACAGGACGCTGGAGCAGATGATAAAAATGGCCGGGGGTACCAAACCGCCAAAGGAAAATAATGAGGCCTCGAAATGAGGCCTTTTTTATTATTTATTTTCTATTTAAGTTTGTGTTGTACGTAGCCCTTTTGTTCATGCCCCTAACCATTAGGATAAGCGAGTATGACCTTTCATTAGATGAATTGAAAACGATTCATACTAAGCTAATGAACCAACAATGTCCGGTTCACTTCAAATCACCCTACGTTGAAACGGTTGGCGGCGATATTCAATATTCTTGTTGTTGTGAAAAACTAAAGAATCTTTGCTTGTTGATTATAATTACCTACGACAAAAAATCAAACTGAGATACTACTTCCAAATTTACATATCAGCCAAACGTAATAAATAAAATGTACAGTTTGCTTGACATTTTGTAAAACATGTTTACCTTTGTCTAAGCGGACAAAATATGCTACTAATTAAGTTGAATAGCTTTGAGGTCTAAGAGCAAGAGATTGCGTCTAATCTGAAAATCGAGGGCTAACTTATCAACAACCATTTCTAAAGCCATAGCCTGCTTTATTAAATCGTCTAAGAGGTTATTAATTTCTTTACGGGACATAACGTAAAGCTAATGTTTATTAACTAACCTTAAATAATTAAAAAGGTTTTGTCCCAACTGCTATATAGTCACCATCAAAATTGACAAATTATGAAATCACGTTTTTTGTTACCCAATCAATTACGGCCATTCGGCTGGATTTTGGCCCTGCCGGGTTTTGTGTTAGGATACCTAGTCATTTATCGCGATTATGAGATACCTGGTTTCGGATTCTCTGTAAGGCCAAAAAGCCACTTTTTTCATGGATCGCTTTACCAGGGCCTTACAAACACGCTGGCTTTAACCTTAGTTATTGTAGGACTGTTTATTGTGGCTTTCTCGAAAGAAAAAAAGGAAGACGAACTTACAGCGCGAATGCGCCAGAATGCTTTGTATTGGGCGGTGCTGGCTAATTACGTGATGTACCTGGTATGGCTCCTTGTTAATGTAGTTATCTCGGTTTTCAAACTGAATAGCGATGGTTTAGGTTCATTTAACGATATGGCGGCAATGTGTACTTATAACCTGTTTACACCTTTGGCTATATTCATCGCACGGTACTATTATTTGCGCTATAGCAAAAACGGAGAATATAAGGTAGACAAGCTATTTTATTTGCCGGCCAAGCCTTACAAACTTATTGGTCAGCTTATTTCAGTTCCGTTATTACTTATCATCTTGTTTGCTTTTACAGGTTCATTGTTCTTTAATGGAGACATTGACCCTAAAGACTGGGTGGAGGATTTGTTTTTATTATTGCCGGCAACACTATTGGTATGGGGGTATAGCCGGCAAAGAAATGAGGATGAATTTGTTTCAACCCTCCGGCTGGAATCTATGCAAATAGCTGTATATGTTAACTATGCTATTTTATTGCTGGCCAATTTCTTCTTTTATTTTACAGATTTCCTGCTGGTGATGTTTCTTAACCTGGGTACCATAGCCCTGTTCTTTATCATCAGGTTCAATTACATTTTGTGGAAATACAACAAAGAAAATATGAAAGGGACACTTGCGCTATGAAAAACCGCTTCTTATTCCCTTACTGGTGCCGATACCTGGGCTGGGCACTTGTTATAGGACACGTACCTCTAAGTATGCTGGGCCGATCGTATGGCATGATCAACATTATGGACGCACAGCCCACTAACGGCGGGCCATTCTCAGGCGAACACTTATTCTTTATATGCACCTCTTTAGTTATGACAACAGGCTTGTTCCTTGTGGCTTTCGCTAAGGAAAAGATGGAAGACGAGCAGATATGGCAGGTACGATTGGATTCCTTGCGCTGGGCTATCTACATTAACTATATTGTTCTCATAGCTAGCCTGGTGTTTATTGAAGATGTCGCTCATATACTGGAGCTGAACCTGTGGGTGCCGCTGATATTTTTTATCATACGTTTCAGGTGGATCATTTTCCGTCTCAATAGTTCGTTAAGCAAGGAGGATAAGTGATGAAAAACAACATACGCGTGGAACGCGCCATCAAAAACATCACCCAGGCCGACCTTGCCGAAGCCGTCAGCGTATCGCGGCAAACCATCAATACCATAGAGAGCAATAAATACGTACCTTCAACTGTACTTGCGCTTAAGATCGCAAAGGTTTTCGGCAAACCGCTGGAAGAAGTTTTTATGCTGGAAGAAGGAGATTAAGGATAGAGTCAAGAAACAAGAGCCAAGACAAATAGCACCAATAAAAATGAATCAAAAAACCACCTTTGTGCCGGTGTTATCGGTCAGCAGCGGCATAACCGATATTGAATTTTACAAAAAAGCATTTGGTGCAGAGCAACTGTGGCGGATCAACAATCCTGATGGCACCATTCATGTAGCGGCGTTTTTGATAGACGGCGCACAGTTTCGTCTGCATGAAGAAGGTAGCCGGACTCCGAGTCCTGGTAAAACCCACGGTACAACGGTTACAGTCGCGTTGGTAGTAGACGATGTGCATTCAGTGGTGGAAAGCGCTATGACGGCCGGGGCCGTCCTGGTTTCCCCGGTTAAAGATTATGAATATGGATACCGGCAGGGAGAAATACAAGATCCGTTTGGGCATTGCTGGCTAATTGAAAAGCTGCTGAGCCCGGAAACTTTGGATAATTTTGTGCATAACGCATAATGAAAAATAAATCCGCGGACAATTTTGAAGCTGCCTTTTTACCAACGTTGTCTGTAAGGAACGGCGCTGCGGCAGTCGAATTCTATAAAAAAGCATTTAGCGCTGAAGTAGCGTTTTGCCTAACCGATCCTGATGGCGGCGTAGTTGCGGAACTTTCAATCAGAGGCCTGCGGTTTCTTGTGGCGGATGAATCACCGGAATACGAAAATTTTAGCCCTGAAACATTGGGTGGCAGTACAGTTCGGATGGGGCTCGTAGTACCTGATCCGGATGCTGTAGCAAAGCAAGCCATTGCATTCGGCGCAGAAGAAATTTACCCGGTTGCCGACCAGGATTATGGCTACCGGCTGGGCCGGATAAAAGACCCCTTTGGTCACCACTGGGAAATTTGCAGAAAACTTTAGAGTTAGCTTTAATCTGCACATTTGAAATTCGCACATCTGCACATTACCTTTGCGCCATGCGCTTTGACCTAATTACCGTTTTGCCCAACCTGCTCGAAAGCCCTTTCGCGCACTCTATTTTACAGCGGGCTCAGAAGAAGGGTATAGCGGAGATCGCGGTGCACAACCTGCGCGATTACGCCAATAACAAGCATAAAAGCGTGGACGATTACCCGTTCGGCGGCGGCAGCGGCATGGTGATGACCATCGAACCGTTTGCCAATTGCATCGAAAAGCTGAAGGCTGAAAGGCACTATGACGAGATCATTTTCATGACCCCCGATGGTGAAACATTGAACCAACCCATCGCAAATCAACTATCTATCAAAAAAAATATCATTATTCTTTGCGGACATTATAAAGGGATCGACCAGCGTATCCGCGACCTGTTCGTAACCCGCGAAATCTCCATTGGCGATTATGTTCTCTCCGGCGGCGAGTTGCCCGCTGCTGTTTTGGTGGATGCTGTGGTCAGGCTAATACCCGGTGTGCTGAGTGATGAAACGTCAGCTTTGTCAGACTCCTTCCAGGATGATTTATTAGACGCTCCGGTTTATACCCGCCCCGCCGACTGGAACGGTCACAAAGTGCCTGATATATTGTTAAGCGGAAACACTCCGGAAATAGAAAAATGGCGCTTTGAGCAGTCGGTGGAAAGAACTAAAGAGAGAAGGCCGGATTTGCTGAAATAGCTTGAACACGATTTCATGATTAAAAAGATTGGCCAGATCATGTAAATCTCAAAATCTTGTAAATCGTGTTCAGACAAAAGCATCGTAAATATTTTTACAACCCACTTTTTAAATTAAAATAAAATCCCTATTATTGCAGGCCGATTTTTACGGGTTAAAAATCGCTTTTAGAGCTTAATATCATGGATTTAGTAAAATTTGTCGAAGAGCAAACAGTAGAAAAAAAGCAGCTTCCTGCGTTTAAAGCGGGTGATACTGTGAGCGTACACTATAAAATACGTGAAGGAAACAAGGAACGTATACAGATATACCAGGGCGTTGTTATTCAGCGTAACAGCGTTGGTAACAACGAAACTTTTACCGTGCGTAAGGTTTCAAATGGTATAGGTGTTGAGCGTA